>Ga0209358_10000705_pt1 | contig 28475 bp, 22 predicted proteins | sample LauGreFa1BDMLBSN_2_FD_187574 | JGI IMG/M metagenome (GOLD analysis project Ga0209358, IMG submission 187574) | Freshwater lake microbial communities from Lake Michigan, USA - Fa13.BD.MLB.SN (SPAdes) (version 2) | ecosystem: Environmental > Aquatic > Freshwater > Lake | place: Lake Michigan, USA...
ACTTATCTTTTTTACAAGTGATTCCAGCGATTGCGTGGAATCCAATACCTTTTTCATTCCAGTTTTCCAATACAACAGAGTCTAAATTATATTCAACACCAAGATAATATATTTTTTCATTCAAAGTTCTTATATTTTTCTTCGTATCACCCTCTTTTATTACAGTATTTGGATATAAATCTCTATACTGGTAGCCAACAAAATCTCTGCGAAGAAGCACCATTAATATTTGCGGTGCCATCATATTTTCTTCAATATAAGTATAACTTTTATTTTGACGTGTAATTGGTAAAGGTATTGTATTAACGATTTGATACTCAATTTTATACTCGTCATTCAAATACGAGTATAACAAGATATCATCATTTACATTATAACTAAACATCTTATAATCAACGCCTAATAATTTATATAATTTCCCAATATATAATTCAGGGATGTAGCCATCATCAATAGTCTTTGGGTTATACGGAAATACGTCACTATTTTCTTTATATAATAAACTTAAAATATTACCAAAGGTATCGTCGCTAAACTTCTTGTAATCCTCGCTTTCTCTACTTTCTGTCTTCAAGTATTTATCATCTAATACTTGTTTTAACAAAGTAAATAAAGGCTTTCTTTTATTCCAACCCGATGAAGCATTCAATAATAGTTTTCTGCTACGCTGACTGTAAAACATCGCGACAAAGGTTGCCATAAACCAACAAATGGGTCCCACTTGTTTCGGTGTTAGGATTCTCGCACAAGTTCCTTTGGGTGACAGTGTCATTCTATAATATGTAGTATATTATATTTATTTTTTTAGAGATAAAAAATTGATAGACGACCATATAAATAATAGAGAATACAATACAATAAAAACTATGAACGGTATTGGCGACATTCGTAGCCTTAAATGCCTGATGATTCTTGCGATTATCCATACGCATACACACACGACTTATGGTGGGATTCTCACACGAAGCACGAGTAGTCCGAATTTGCGGTTGCTATATAACGAGACTTCCTACAATAAAAATACTATCATATCGAGCAACGAATACAAGAATAACATTTATAATCGGTATAAGCGAAACCCCTACCTTCGCTCAAAAGAGAAATATTCCTTTGATAATAAATAATATAAGACTAAATAGTATAATAATACATATACGCTTACAGTTTTTTGAATGTATCAAACAAGTATTCGTAATAAAAAGAAGAGTAGTAATTTTAACAAGGTCGCGAACAACAACTATGCGATCGATAAGGATTACGAAGTATTCGCATATGTAATGAAGGTATTAGGGAATTGTCGTGTTCTCGTGTTATGCGACAATGGCACGGAGACAATCGGTGTTATTCGCGGGTCTATGCGTCGGTTTAATAAACGCGTATTAATTGAAACCGGCGATATTGTCGCTGTATCAATGCGTGATTTTCAAATAAACAAGGTAGATATCGTCCATAAATATAACGCAGAGCAATGCAAACTCCTTATTGCGAACAAAGAGATATCCGATACATTGATCAACGCGTATAATAAAGTTAGCAGTATGGCGTGTAATAATGCGAATGACGCGGATATCCTATTTGACGATACGCAAGGCGAGCAGGGCGAAAATAAAGAAAAAGCGAAAAATAGTAAGGATACCTATCACGATGCCATATTTGTTTTTAATAGTGAAGACGAAGATTGTGAAGACGGCGAAGATTGCGAAGACGACGGTATATAATTGTTTTTTATTCTCTATCTAAAATATAGAAGAAATGATATTTAATGACGAATATACTGGGTTTAGCATTGTCTTCAATAGTGACCACTCCTTGTTGCGTCTAACTGGATCTGTGAAAAATATCGCGATGTATAATGACATTGTTATCATCGCCGCAAACCCCATTGATAGGATGAGTAATTACTCGGGATCTGGACTTCCTTTCCCAAATTACGAAATTGCGTTTGAGAATACACCCAACATTCATAAAGTAGATCCGTCGGGTAATTTTGACATATCCTTTAAATACCCCAACAGTTTCTATATGCCCGACGGCATCAACAAGATACTGCCATCTGTCTATTTTATATTTGCGGACAATAACGACTCTTTCCGTATTCAATACGAACTACACGATTTACTCGCATTACGAACTTTGGTGAATCGTAGTTCCCGTAAAAACCCCGAGTTTTATGGTGCGAAAGACTACATCCTCCCGATTGATACTGCTGAAAAGGTTATGTATGCCTATTCTCGTGCGAAGATAGAGAATGATATTGGATAAGAAGATTTATCTGTTTTATCTGATTTATCTGTGTTGTTTTTCTATAATTACTATAAAAATTGATTATACTCCTTGAATACCTAACGGCAAGAACCAGCATTTCAAAGCAAACCTCAAAGCAAACCTCAAAGCAAACCTCAAAGCAAACTTCAAAGCGAACCTCAAAGCGAACCTCAAAGCGAACTTCAAAGCGAACTTCAAAGCAATGGAACAAGTGAAGATCAACTTTACCCCCGACCGCATCAAGTATATCGTTTATGAGCGGATCACAAATGCGGTATTTGATAACAACGGGACTATCTTTGGTGGGTATGTCAGGGATAAGATTATAAGCGACCACTACAAGACGATTTACAATGAGGCGAATAGTTATAATATGCATCATATCCACAAGTTTTGGAACTGCTTTAACCAACCCGAGACCGCGGCGCGCGCGCTTGTTGCGAAAGATATGGATATTTGCATGTATAGGAAGGAGGATGTCTATGCGTTTATTAACACCCTTCAAAGTATATTTAGCGAAGAGTTTGGAATCACGAACATTTCATCTTCCGAGTTTACGGAAATAAGCGAACACTCGTATTTTAGTTTACCGATTATGATGTATAAGAGAATCAGATACACTGCCACTGTTGGAAGAATTCCATATGTGTATTGTGGTACGGAGATTTGCTTTGACTTTGACATTCTAATACCGAAGAAAAAATGGTTGCAACCGCCCTTTAACAGAGTGGATATGCTTTCCAATGTGTTTATTATGAACAAACAAGGGATTGTTATGTCTAATAATACTGGGACGGTGATTGACAAGATGAGCATTTTAAACAAGCAGAAGATGGCATCAAAAATAATGAGTGATATTGTAGAATTTAAGACGCAGTTTTGTATGCTAGATAATCGTAATAAATTTATGTCTGGAGATCATGAATACAATCGCAAAGCGATTATGCGTATTAATAAAATGTTGTTCAAGACTTTCCCTTGGCAGATTACGAATCTCCCCTTTGCGATGCACGACTTCAAAAAGATTATGAATATTGAAAATACATGTTGTATCTGTATGGACAAATTTAAAAAGAATGATAGGTGCGTTGAAATATATATTGACAATTCTACGAAAACCGAAAAGGTATGCTCGTGTGTCGCACACGACAAGTGTATATTCAAATACTTTGATAAACAACTAGAATCCGCTAAAAATAACGATGAAACCGTGTTTGACTCCATGGACGAATTTGAGTTTCGTTGCCCGATGCGAAACGTGGTTAATTTCAAAAAATGTGCGAATGCCACAAGCAACCTCATACGCGATAAATTGAACAGCCCGTAAGACGACACGACACAACAGTAGAGAGGTGAGTATATGTATATCTATTTTTATATTTTAGATTTAGAAAATGCCATATTGAGGATACTTCCAAATGTATAACTTACTAATGATATTAAGATGATCACGATTAAGTTGGACGCATTTGACAGATATAATATGTCGCAGTGCTCCGTAATATGCAAGTATATCTCAAAGATTATAATTTTAATAAACATCCCAATTATAATATCAAACCCAAAGATAAACCCGAGCAAGAAATTAACTATGATATGCACTATCAAATAGACTTTGTTTTCAAGAATATTATTCTTATTATTCGGGTAAAAAAATATGTCTAGTGTATGATTATTAAAGATACAACGAATGATCGTGAATGCCAAGGTTGTCGTAAATATTAGTAATAAATACATGTAAAAAAAGTTTGAATCCATATCCCGTCCTATATTTCTATTCCTATACGAGATAATTAAAATTGCTATAAGCAGTAACTTAGAACAATGCCTTGTCATTGTTTTGTTGTAATTACTTAAGGAATATAATGCGTCCTACATACAACACCTGGCATCTGCTTTGTATATAAGGAGAGGATCTGCTTATTGACATTATTATTGGAATAATAAAAAAGCGTGTGTTTCGCTAAGATATCCTTTACAAACACATTCTTATAATATTCTTTTATCTTCTGTGACGAAAGCGATAATGTCTTTTCATAGATCTCCTTGTTTGTTAGGATATCCTTGCGAAATAAAGCTTGATACTTGAAATTGTCATTCTGAGAGGTTAAACTATGAAATTTCGTTTTCTCATATAGATATTTAAAGTGTCTTTTTGCGTTCTCAATGCGCTCGTCTTCAATCTCGTAATCCTGAAGGATTTGTAGGAAGTTGTCAATAAACACTTTCGTATATTTGCTATGACACTTGGACGTTATATTATAATACGACAGTTCAGGGTTATGATAATCGGTTTGAACGCTAAACCCTATATTGTAAATGATACCAAGTTTTTTACGTAGTATCTTGTAAAATATACCCGAATCAAAATGAAATAATATTCGTTGAAGATAGTAATATAATATTAAATATTCGTCAGACATATATTCTATGCGTTTCGGTAGATGAATCAAAAACGACGTGTTCTTATCCGCATTTATATTCTTTATATTCACTATTTTTAAACTCTGACTACTATGTTTTATTTCGGGATATGTCGCCGTATTCTTTTTATATTTTAAAACACCGAAATACTTCTTGACATTCGCAACAGTTTCATTCACTTTATGCGAAGGACACGAAATAGACACGACAAGGTTGTCGGTATTCAAATGTTTTTTAAGATACTTCGCGATCTTCTTGTCGTCAAATTTCGCGATATCATTAATCTGTTTATGATAATCCGCCATATACGAATATTTAGGATATAGAAATTTGAAAATATTATAACTGAAACGATAACTACTATTGGATATATACCCCAAATATTCTTGAATCACCACATTCTTCTCTTTTAGTTTAACATCATCCTCTACATAAAAATCATTTATAGTATTGGAAAGTAGATCCATATAAAACGTCAAGTCATCATAGATCCCTTTAATGTATATGCTCGTCTCATAATCCGACACGTAGGCATTGAACTCCCCGCCACGTTTATAAATCTCTTCGCTCACAAATGCCGAGCTCTTGTATTTCCGTGATGTTAAACATCCCAATAAATGTTCGCAATAATGCGTAAGTCCCGCCTCATTACTCATTTCCTTATATCGTCCTAATAAATAATTTACAGAGATGTAGGTTAACTGCGTTTTTAATGGAACGATTATGACACGAATGCCATTTTTTAACTTGAACTGTCGCATATTCACGCCATCTGCCATATATTTCTCGCGTATCTATATATAATCGCATATTATATTACATATTTACATATCAATCGTTTTACATAATTGAAAATAATTCAAATATAGGTTGATCAATAGGTAGAAATACTCGGTGAGTTTGAGAGTATTGTTATTTAGCATCGCGCACATTAAATATATCTCTATACCTTTTGGAATAAACGCAGTATAGTTGCGGATATACAACGCAAATAATGGCGGGACGATCACAAACGTATAGAATACCGGGGTTTCACTGTAATACGAAAAATACATATGAAAATAGTTGAGCATATAAAGGAATTTATAAAAAAAGTAGTCGCGACGAAATATAGTATTGATTTCGCCGTTATGTTTCTCTGTGTCTATCCAGCGCAAATAATGAACAAACGAGCTGCCAAAGAAGAACACATTCCAATCCGTTTTGGATGCGATATAGAGCAACAAAGATATATATTGAATATTGTTATTACCGATATAGAACTCTATGTCGTGATATACCTGAGTAGAGAGGATCATCAGTTTCGCCAAACAGGTTGTGCTTTTATGTTGCGGTTTCAATGTAAATAAGAAGAGGTCTCTAAATAATTTATTATATAAGATTGATAGTTTGCTTAGTATAAACCCGAAAACGCACGCCCAATATGGATATATACAATAATGGATTTTAAGGATGACGCGATACTTTTGCGTCGTGTTGCTAGCGTCCTCATCCCGAATGATCGGCGATATATAATGGCATTCGCGGTGAAAATCAAAACCAACCACATCACCTGTTTTTATGATATAGGATTGGGGGGTCATGTGAAAATTGGTCATAATATCCATATTTTCGTCAAGTCCTACAATAACCCGATAGCATGATGCGAAAGGAATGCTAAAGAATGGTCCGTCAATATGCCTCGTATAAAATATAGTGTCTGACGCATTCTTTACAAATTCTTTATTATTATTTGAGGGAGGCGATACATAGACTTCGTTCATATCGTGGAGCAGATCAATATAATAACCCTTTCCAAAATATTCATTGAACATCCCTATTATTCTTTTGTCCTTTGCGATATCGTAAAATAGATCCTTGGTATCGGGGGGTAAATCTTTGAACCACCAGTGGGTAGATGTAGAAACCGATGGACATTGATGAATTACCCACTCACGGATGCTATGAATCCGTGAAAGTGGCGATAGCTGCGCGTTGTCCTTTTTTAATTTACAATGTAGAACTCGCGACTTTTGAAACCTCCAAGGCAAATATAACATTTGTTATTTATATTATATGTATATATATTTTTGTGAATATCAATTCCGATACCCATAATAATATATGATCTCATCTTATTAGGATGGGTTCTAAGTATCTTTACATATACTTATTCTTCTTATTTTCTACGACATTAGTATTCACATTTTTATTACGATATGCTATAAAAAATAATTTAAAGGAATAGGTCGTCGTCGCGAAATGAATCTGAAAGACATAAAGGATATATGCGAATCAAATCAAACTTTCAAGGGTTGTAGATGGCAAGCGTGTCGCCTATAAGAAGAAAGAGCTGATGACGAAGTTAAAGAGAAAGAAGTTATTGTAATTCATTCATTATTTTTCCTATTTTATGAAAATATATAAAAAAAATGATACATAAAGGATACTCCCTATCAATACCGACAAGCGCAAATCAGCGCCTATCAGTTCCGAACGAACAAACTACATTCAAACGAACGAATCAACGCAATCAACCATAATGGCATCCACTTTTACCCGCACTGAGAATGGAGCTGTCGCCTTGGATACGAGCGGTAATCACATTGTGGATTACTTTATGATGTATACGCGGACGCTCACAAAGGAAGAGAACTATCAGTTTATAGAAAAATGCTGGGCGATCAACCCCCAGAAGACAGTCGCCGTTATTTTCAACGGTCGTGATCGTTTGAAGGGGAAAAAAGAGAAGACTGTGTCAAACCAGGCGATGCTATGGTTGCGTGAAAACAAACCCTATACCTATATGAATAATATCTTGACCTACGTCAATAAATATGGGCGCTGGAAGGATCTGCTCTATATCTGCTATGAGAATCGCGGAGATGGAATGATTCATAAAAATTATGAGTTGACATTGTTTGCTGACAAATTACGCGAGGATCTTACGGAGTTGAAGATTCAAGAGATTCGCGAGGAAAGCGAACACGTAGATGTAGACGCTACAGACGCGAATCCTAAGAAGATAAATAACGTATCTCTGTGTGCGAAGTGGGCACCGAGCGAAAATGACAGGAACGACAGTCGCAAGCAATTCGCGAAAAAGATTGCCTCAATCCTCTATGATAAGGAAGATTCAAAGAAGATGGAAAAGTATAGAAAGGAATACCTCGTTCCTCTTAGGAAAAAAATAAATATTGTTGAGACGTTGATGTGTAATAATGAGTGGGACAAGATCAATTACGAGAGTGTCCCTGGTGTCGCATCGCGAAAATTACACAACGCATTTAATAAACACGACAGCGAGCGATACTGTGAATACTTGGCGAAAGTAAGAAACGGAGAGGCGAAAATTAATGTAACGGGCATTCTTCCCCACGAATTAGCGAGTTATTATATTAATCTTCGCAATACGCAAGATGAATACGAGGAGAATGAGACGATAGAGTTGCAATGGAAGACGATTGTAGAGAATGTCAAGAGTTGCGGTATTCTAGGGAATTCGCTGGCGGTCATTGATCTGTCAGGGTCTATGTTTTCAGCTAGCAATGGTAGTATTCCCGCGCAAGTCGCAATCGCACTTGGTATCATCACTTCGCAATGTTGTAAAGGTATGTTTAAAAATAAGTTTATTACATTCAGCGAGAATCCCGAATTGGTTTCTCTTATTCCTGACGATTTATACGCAGAATATACCGAGAAAGGCGTTGAACCATCGCTTTATACCTGCTTTAAATCTCTGGTTAATGTTGATTTCGGTTATAACACGGATTTTGTGAAATGTTGCAAGATGATTATTGAATATGGCAAGGAACACGCTATCAATGACGAAGATATGCCAAGGAAGTTATTCATCTATACGGATATGCAATTTGACGAGGCGACGTGTGACGTAGACAAAGAAAGCAATGGTATTGAAACCGTATATAAAACGATTGTGAAGATGTTTAAAGCAGCAAATTATACACCTCCTAAGTTTATCTTCTGGAATCTCAATTCCAGTCACAAGGAATCGTTTCCGGTGAATTGTAAAACAGAAGGAACCGCGATGATTTCGGGATTTTCCGAGCAACTGTTGAAGATCTTTATGACCTATGATGAATTTAAACCCGAACTAATTGTGGAAGAAATACTCGCACCTTACCTTCCGGAAATCTTCATTGATGACAGCGAAGTAGAAGCGAACGAAGTATAACTTGTAGAGTAGTTTGGTAGTTTATGTATTATATATATTTTTTATATTTAAGAAAAAGAATTTAATAAATTAACCTTGTCATATCACTTAGCGCCTCTTCTTTCCCTTTACAAGTTTAGACGCGGTGCTCTTGACGAATGAACCGATATCCTTGGTGGAATTTAGGATACGTCCAGGACTATTGCGGATTGATTTTACGGGGTTCTTGATGACTTCCTCAACTTCGCTTTCAAATACTTGGATCTTGACGAATAGATTGGTAAGGGTACTTATCAATATAGGAATGATTATGATGGTGAAAAGCAGGACCATAAATAGGAACAGAGATATCATAGTGCCGATTGCGATAATATCACGACGTAAATCCTCGCTACACTTGCATTTCTCGTTCATTAAATAGCGAACATAATCAAATGCGTAGTAGATGTATACGACGAAGGTTAGGAAGAATATGAAGGTGCCAAAGGCGAGTAATTGAACGATTCCAGTTCCCATACTTTTCGCGATACCTTTGACGTCAACAAAGGCGGTAATCGCGAAGTATGCTAAAGCGATGAAAGTGAATGTCTTTATGAACTCTTTGTTGCTATGATCGGAGCAAGCGCAACCGACATTTTCCAGTTTGTATATATAACTCCATATGATCAGGAGAAGTAATACAAATATTAGATGTATGAATACACTGCTATAATAAGATAAGGTGCTGTCCGTTTCTTTCATTAATTTCTCTATACTATTATAATAGAAATTATTTATTTTCTATAATAGTATAGATTAAAAACTTCGTTGAACTATCAAAACTTTTAATATCCAGTGATCTTATTTTTTCTACGATAGATGGGTATGGATAAAGATTTAATATTTTTAAAATTTGTTCCATAAATATATCAATGATATACTTGTGTATATTCGGATTGCCTAGACATTCTCCAGTAAGATAATCATAAATATCATCCAATAGTCGCGGAATATCTTGATGTTTGTATTTTACCCAAATAATATTTATATTATGGATTCCTTTCTTCCATTTCACGTAGTCGCAGTATAACTCATACTCGTTATTTAGCAAAAGTAAGTTATTGTCAAAGATAAATTTCGGCGGTATCCATTCTTTTTGTTGGATATAATTATTCCATAATTTATCAAGCATCACTTGTAAAAACGCGCTATCAAAGTAATCTAGTAATTTAATATAGAGATTATCGTTACCGCTCTCCGTAATTTTAATATACGACCAGATGATTAAAAAGAGCTCTTCGGTGTGGTTCGTGTCAATCATACCCTTTATTTTTTCATAAATGACCTCTTTGTTTCTAGTTGTCAACTTATTTAAATATCCTATCAACGCGCGTTTCGTGCTGGAAGTATCCGAAAAGTCGGGAATAATAATATGGAAACGTCCTTTATTACTCGTTGTAGCGCAAGCACCCGCGCCATTGGCAACGTAGTTTGTGTGCTGTTGCGGATGATGTTGTTGGTGCTGTAAGTGTTTCTCTTTCTTATTGTATAATTTCTTTTCCCATATCATTTTCGGATCGTAGAAGGAATCAAAACAACTACACGATTTTTTAAGGGCGTCCGCCTTCTTTAGTATATTATCGGGAACATTTACGACATTATATCTATTTTGAAAGATAGATAAATCTATTTTGATTACTTTGTCATCCATTATACTAGTAAATATATTCAATAATCTTATATAAAAATTATTTATATACTATGATATAATATAGGTGTTCATTCTATATCGTATCGTATGGATTTCGTAGAGAAACTAGATAATATGTATAGATCGCATTTAATCTATCGCACAATCGTTGTATGTGATGGCGACATTCGCGAATATAAGCGGATGTTAGAAAAGAAGGATTTTAGCGTATATGTAGTGAATTCATTATCCGATGCCAACTTTGGGATTAACTATGATACGTTGGATTACCGCGTGATTTTAATAGAAAGTGCGCGAATGGACGACTTTTTAAACACTATCTTTGCAAACAATCATACGGGGTTTTATACGTATATAACATTTACGAATGACAACGATACTGTCAAGGATGTGATTACAAAAAAATACGATATTATCAAGGATATTATTTGATAGATAAATAAATTATTATATATCATTATGTTAGAATTGATTGATTGAATGGTGAAAGCATTTGCCCGCAAGGGTTCAAGTAGTGGAACTCTTTACTCTATTATTATTATTTCAGCAGTATTCGTATTCGCAATCATACTCTCGCATAAGGACAGGATCCAAGAGAGTTTCTTTAATGTATCCGCAAAACGCTATAGCGTTGAATATTATTATATGGATACGTGCGGACATTGCGTGGAATTTAACGAATCGGGCATTTGGGATCGTTTAAATTCGCAAACGTTCAACAAAGTAGCGCTGAAAAAATTCAATCGCAGTGAACACATAGAACGCGTGAATAGTTTCGGGATTACCAGTTTCCCGACGTTTATTGCTGTAGATAATTCTACGAGCACACCGACAATCGTCGCATCCTTTGAACAAGCAAGGATATATGATAATTTATTAGCGTTTATAAGGAATTATGAATGAGTATGAAAGTATATTTTATTCGTATATAAGATAATATTAAAGTATCAATATAATATAAGTAATTATGGGCGGTGGTATTACGCAGTTAGTTTTAAAAGGACAAATGGATTCTTACATTAATTTAAATCCTTGTATCAATTACTATAAATATGTGTATAATAAGCACGTCAATTTCTCAATGGAAAATAAAACTGTGATACCCGATATTAATTCGTCTATCAATCTCGCTTTCACGACTGAGAATACATTGGTTACATTTTCAATCAAGCGATATGGCGATTTACTAAGCAATATGTATCTGTCGTTTAATCTCCCGGATATCTTTTCTACGGATACACATCGTTTTCGCTGGGTAAATAATGTAGGACACAACTTTATTAAAAGCGCGACGATCAGGGTTGAAGGAAGTATAATTGACGAAATCTATGGCGAATGGATGAACATCTGGAATGAACTAACGAACAAGGACGGTGTGGAGTATAACCAGTTGATTGGGAATATCCCCGAATATATAAACCCAAATAATAACAACACCAGGTATGTGATTAAAAACAACATTATATATAACAAAGTATATCCAACAGCATACAAAACAAACATCGATAACCCTTCCATAAAAGGGCGAATTATACAAGTTCCGTTGAACTTCTGGTTTACACGAAATCCGTCGCTGGCGTTGCCATTATACAAAATACAGAATCAAGAAATAAAAGTGGATGTCAATATCAATGACATTGAGAAACTGTATCAGGTATGGTGTGATACGCTGAAGCTCTACGTATCACCGAAGTTTTACAACATTATATTCAAGGATACGATAAACATCAATACGTTTATAAGGAGCGATAGTTATATTCAGTGTTTTCTAGATATTAATTATATTTTTCTGGACAGTGTCTATAGACAGAATTCATTGCGTAACGAGGGAATTGTCAAATATGTCGTGGATTACGTGAAGAGACAAACATACCCTGTGTTGAATATCACCAGTTATGGCGATAACTATACGCTTACGAGTTCCTACAATCATATTAAAGAGATCATTTGGGTATTGCGCCGAACCGATATACCCGATAAATTCAATATACACGATAACTATACCGCTTCGCATAAATACAATGAGACGATGGGTATATTAGAATCAGCACAAATTAAATGGGCGGATACTATCATTCGCGAAGATCAAAAGGCGTATTATTATAATAATATCCAACCCTATCAGTATCATACGAACGTCCCGCGCACTGGAATATATTGTTATTCATTTTCGCTGTTTCCTGAGAAAATAGTTAGCGCTGGTTCCTTTAATAACCAGATGATCACGACATCGCTATATGTAAACATTAATAATCGCGGGAATAACGACGGTCGCAAAGATATAACCACGAAGAACGAGTTCAAATATTTATTTGAATTAATGCGACGAAAATCGGTTCCCTATATAACAGAGAACGAGGTTAAATTGGAGGTAATCGTATATACGCGCGTCATCAACGTCTTCTCTGTGATTAATGGAACGTGTAATTTCATTTGGTCTAGATAGTCCCCGTAGACGGAATCATAATTTTTATATCCTTCTTTAATAAAAAGAGAGTGAAGCTAAGACGATGGATTTATTAGTATTAATATTAATCCTATTATCAGGATACATCATCAAATATTTAATCGACACGATAAATGCGTTGAATAACGAAATAAGAGAGATCAAAATGAAATGTATTTCTGCGAAAAGCGACGTTCAGTTTGATACCCAAGCGGATAGTAAGCGGTCACCGATCGCTAGTGTCGTAAATGATGCGAACGCTATGGCGAATGCGGCAGCTGCGAACGCTGCGCTAATCCAAAACATAACATACTTTAAGGATTATTTTGATGATAAACAATGATATAAATAATAAACGCGTATATACATACTATAAGACATCACTTATAATTTATTATAAATGCCTAGAAAAGCAAAAAACGCCGATGATACTGTAAGCGATATGAAGAAGAAGAAAAACCTGATGAATACGATTATCAAGGACATATCAGTAGTGGATAACGACGATATCATTTTACAGTTGCCTTTATCGTCTACCCAGATAAACAAGTTAAACATCACGGAGAACAATGTGACTACGGAGTTTCCCGAACCGTATGAACCAAATTGTTTCTATATAAACGAAAGTAACACGTATAGCACGATTCAGGACAATATTATATTTGATAATAGTAATAGCGAGTATTCGTTGAAGGTCTCGCATAACGAAGAAATATTGAATTCAAATAATAACTGCTATTGGTGTTGCCACCCGATAGACAACCGGACATTTGGGATGCCTTATAAATATAATATTAAAACCGATACTTACGTTTTGTTTGGAAACTTTTGCTCCTTAGAATGCGCGAACGCATATAACTTCTCGTCGCATTGTGGAAGCGACAAGGTGTGGGAAATCAATAGTCTAATACAGATGCTAAGCAAACACTATGGATACACGCATCCTATTCGCCCAGCACCTTCTCGGTTTTTACTAAAAATATTCAACGGACCGATGACGATAGACGAGTTTCGCACAGGTCATACTACGAATGACAAGACCTATATTTTAAATCTCCCTCCAATGATTTCTACGAATTTCAGTTATGAAGTCGTAAATACATCGTATTTAAAGAACATCACCGATAATATGCACATTAAATTAGACAACCAGAACCAGAGTCTGGCGATTAAAAAAAACACAAAGAGCACAAACGCAAACACGATTGATAATAAACTGAGTTTAATCGTTTCAAAATAAAAAATTGATATAAGGAAATATGTTCTTATATATAAGCACCTAATGTCTGGCATTTTCTTTTCTCCGTATAGAATTTCAACGATAACTTGCAACGCGAACATCGGCAATAATATAAATATAAATCTGGGCATATTATTTGACAATATTAAGGTGATTGAGAATGTTGTTGCCGGGTGCGAAAAGGGGGTCGTATGGGTCCAGTGTATGAAAAATGGCGTGGATGCGTCAAAGGGGGTCTATCCTAAGAAGCGTAGAAAGAGTAAGAAAAACACGATGAAAAAGAATCGGTTTGATAATCAGGTGACAGTGATCTACAAGTTTAATGACAAATATATACCAAATGTGAAGATATTCAAGAATGGTAATATACAACTTACGGGTATTAAAGATGTCAAGGATACGGAGCATATTGTCAATCATATTATCGGCGACATTACGGAAATCTACCATACGATTGATAAGAATATTATTGTGAATGTAGAACCGGAGTATAAATTGGATTTAAAATATCAAAACTTTAAAATACGGATGATCAATACAGACTTCAAGGTCTATTGTGATCCAGAGTTTCAAAAGGGGTTTGAGATTCGTAGAAAGGAAATACATAAACTCTTTATTAACGACGAATACAACAATAAGTGTAGTTTTCAACCGGGCATATACCAAGGAGTCAAATTGGAATATTTCTGGAATATTCACAATAAAAATAAAAATGGTATCTGTTCGTGTCCCAAGTATTGCTATGGGAAAGGTATGGGGCAAAATCTCGGCGAATGTAAGAAGGTTACAGGCGCTCTATTTGAAAGCGGGAGCGTATTAATCACTGGTGGAATTACATTTGAGCAAGTAGACGAGACCTACAAATATATCTGTGACTTTTTAGTAAAACACAAGGATGTGATCAAGAAACCGTCACCGAATACGACAATCGCGCTTTCACAGATTGCGGATGCGTTATCATAAGGTATTATTCGTATGACAAGAGAAGTGATATATATTATTGTCTCCTGTATCTTGTATATTATATTTTTTATAATCACTACTATCTATGGTATTATTTCCAGGTCTATTATAAGACGGTATGTGATGACTTGCGTAAAAATGGGAACTATACGCAACTGCGTCGGGTTCCGTGCGCGGGATCACATAGTTATTACCCCACGGTTTCTTATCAAATAACACATCGCCTGTATATAACCCGGCATTTTTTAATGGTTCGGGTGCTTTCACATTGGGGGCGTAATCTAGTTCCGCATACATTAATTCACCTTTCATTTTTTCGTTTTATTCTATTACAATAGAAGGAATTAAAATTTACATAAAGAATACATAATAAAGAAAACTATACTATGAGTTCGCATAAAAAGAGAGGTAAAGGTAGTTGCGACCGTGGCAACGATACGAAGAAGGTGCGTGGAATATGCGAGACAGACGAGACAATTGACTTCCTCAAGGATGGTTTGGATAATAAAGAGATCACGGATTTAGTCCAGGATATTATGAAAATTATACACGATAATAAGTGTCTAGTTGCACCACATACTCCGCTATCGCATGCATCGGTCGTTCATAATATAACACAAGAAGACAAGTTTAAATTTTTCATTGAGAGATACCCTATGCTTTTTGATATGGTAACAAAGGAAACCGGGTTTGACTATTCGTTTTTTGAATATTTCTTGTCCAAGCGCGAGACGATCATAAAGAAAAAGGAAACAAGTGAAGAAGTTCATAAACAAGTCGGTCAAGAAATGTTTGATTTATATTACAAAAAACCATAAATAATCATAAAAATTGATATAAACGATTCTATACTATTAAATTATACAATCAAACGTATCTCCCAACCGATGAATTCCACTTGCTCTCCGATTACATTTCCAACTGTCGCCGTCGCCGCCGTTCCTACAGTCCTTACGCTCTATACTCTTATAGACGAGACATTCAAGCTCTATGAGATGAATCGCGCTAACGAGAATAACAGTTATGCGAATTGTCTGATTACGCTTTTGAAGAAGCACCACGTCTGGCCCCTTATCAAAGTGAAAAAGTTCAAGGGTCGCAGCGATATTGTCCTGCTTCACAACTCCTATATTCGCAATAATGTAGATAATTTTAAAGAATTGTATGAGCAATGCCGGAGCGTCGTATTGGACTTTACTCTAGAACGCAATAATAACGTAGTCGTCACTTACGCAAACTCTATCCCTGAGCGGATTGATTATAATACTTTCATCGCTTCGTCATATTCTGTGGAAGACAAGGTGTATGAGGCGTATGACGGAACCATCATTACCGTATATCATTATAAGGACGAGTGGTATTTCGGGACATCAAGTTGTCCTGACGCGAATAGTTCAAAATTCTCACATCCTACGAAAACACACGGCAATATGCTGGACGAAATCTTGTTTAAATATTTCAAGCAACATATTACGACAGAAGCAGTGTTTGCGCTAACCCCTGAAGAATTCTCCGCGAAACTCCGGAGTTTGTTTGTCCAACACTTGGATCCGGAGTTGGCGTATGAGTTTATTATTGTTCATCACGAGAATAAGCACATCATAGATTATACGGGAATCCTCGGTGAAAATTATATGGAGATGTTTCACGCAAATACGAAGCATCGCAATTCGTTGATTGAAAGCGACATTATCGCGTCTATTATCCCGTCACTGATGGAACTCGGTGTGAAGTATCCTATGCCCTTTCAAAATATTCAAGAGGGATACGCACATATTCAAACGAACCCTTATAGTTATGGTTTAATCGTTAAAAAGAATATTGCGGACAAGGTGAATGTGAAGTTATACAAAATTTCTACGGACGCGATTAATTATCGCGAAGAGACGGATCCGTGCCATCCTAACGTGTGGATGAATATTCTGTCGGTATATATGAAAAACAAGACATCCTATACAATCAAGGATTATATCGCGAATTACAATCCCAACCTCAATTTACCGCTGGATAATAACGGACAAAAAATAGACCCTACGTATCTTGTTCATACGATTATCTCCACGATCAAGGACAGTCTCTACGCCTATTATAGGGCAACGACTACGTATTACCCGAACTATAACCGCTATAAAATGAATAAGGATATGGACAAGCAGTTCCCGCCGGTTATTCAATATCATCTCGCGCAACTGCGTAATCTTCAAGTGAATACGTATAAGACGAAAATGATTACACTGGCGAACGTATATCATTATATATGCCAGTGCAACGATATCAATAATATTAAAACATTGATTCAATTCTTCGCTACGAACCCAATTAACGAAATGTTGCCGCGAACATCAATGTGTTTCGCTATAATGACGAGTTTAATTTCGTAATCCTTCGCTCGCTGGCGCGTTTATTTGTCAATGTCTATTATTTATTGTATAATTATTTTTTATTTTTATAAAAATAAAAATCCTATCTATATATAGAAAGAATATGAGTGGGAGTATGTCAGAAGAAGATTTTCAAGATTATATGAGTGGCGGCGTAAGATATCGGCGATCCACCCCAAAGCGTCCCGTTGCCAAGCGTCCTATTGCCAAGCGTCCTGTTGCCAAGCGTCCTGTTGCCAAGCGTAACTCCGCAAATAAGATGGCGAAATTTTTCGGTGGATTCTTTGAGAGTTTAGAACATTTCGCAAATGAAGAGGGTTCCAACAATAAGAAGAAATCTTCTACCGATACCGCAACTGCTACCGATACCACAACTAGCGAAAAATACATGGAACCTCTCGCGAAGGGTGGTGCCAAGAAGCGCAGGGTAAAGAAGCCCGTAAAGAAGACCCTCAAGAAGGGTGGTTATGAACAAGATCAAGATCAAGAAGAGGAGTTCTCTGATCTATCTTCTGCGATATCCCAAGCATTATCCGGTGGTGCTTTCCGTCGTCGTCCGCGTTCCGTTACCAAGCGCCCCGTTGCCAAGCGCCCCGTTGCCAAGCGCCCCGTTGCCAAGCGTCCCGTTGCCAAGCGTCCCGTTCACCGTATAACGCTACGATAGATTTGTTCAAAGTTTATTTTTTAAAATATATATTAAAAAATGATATATAAGATAGATATAATATAATTAATAATAAAGAGAATATGCCTACTTTTCAACATTACAACTACGATGAACGCTCGGATTGTCATTCGTTTGAAATCAACGCAATTGACCTCGCGGTTGTGAATGGAATTCGCCGGATTATTTTGACTGATATCCCGATCCCTGGAATTATCGGTGAAAAATTAGAGAACGACGATCCTACCGTGGACATTATAATAAATAATGGTGCCCTTCACAATGAGATTATTATTCATCGTGTCGGTCTTATCCCCATTTGTCTTACGGAAGATGAAATAGAGCGTTATGAAGATAATAGCATCCAGATTGAGTTGAATGTCAAGAATACTACAAACAAGACGATAGATGTTCGCACAAATGATATTGTCGCTACACGTAATTCGGTGCCTTTGAGTGACGACGAATTGAAGGATATTTTCCCCGCAAACAAAACATCAAAAGACCATATTTTGATTACACGTTTGCGAACGGGCGAACATCTACATTTCAAGGCGAGAATTGTAAAGCGGAAAGGGCGCGATAATGCGTCGTTTAACCCTGTATCCTTGTCTAACTTTTCGTATATTCAAGACCCGAAGGAGGCGGACAAAAAGACGAATCTATTAGACAAGGAACGCTCGTATTACAAAAATAAATATGGTGACCCTGTGCGCTTCAAGTTTGACATTGAAAGCATCAACCGCAATATTGGTCCCAAATACCTAGTATCAAAATCGCTGGACATTGTGATTCATAAATTAGAAGGACTTAGAAAAGAACTAAATAGCGAAGCGAGCGACAAGGTGAAGATACAGCAGTTTCAAGATATTCAAGGGACGTTTGAGTTTATTATTGAAGACGAAGACGATACGCTGGGAAATATAATACAATCCTATATTCACAATCATTTTATTCGCGAAAATCACAAGTATAAGGAGAATATCGCGTGCACGTATATTGGGTATATTTGCCCGCATCCGCTAAAATCGCTAATGATCCTGCGTATTTCGTTGGAGGGTCTCAGTGATCCAAATAGTTCAAAAGCGTTCGCTTCTTTCCTGGAAGAAAACTGCGCAATTATCGCAAGCGAACTCTCCGCGATTAAGAACGATTGGATGAAGTTCGCACTGGATACGATTAAATAAATATGCGTAGCATAATACTTCTACTTCGCTATTGACCAATTACTTTTTTATTTTTGTCAAATAATAATATATATCATTCTAATAAATAGAAACACAAGTTCTAATGGCAACGGATATAGAATATTTAGAGGAAGAATTGGAGGATATTGAATATACCGAGATACTTAGTTTTGAAGAGATGAGTGAAATAAATCCCTCTTTTATTGCGATGGACAAGGAAGAGATATATAATAATCTATATACATTTTTTAAAAACAAAAAGAAATCCGACCTATTACGAAGTTTATTCTATGATATACTTGTGAATCGCGATGCTAAAAATGGCAAAATAAACGATTATGCCAACTATGTATTCGCGACCGAAGGCGAACTCACAAAATACGGCGAAGATGACACCCCGGATGCCGTGCTTAACTTTATATATAAATATGACACCAAGGTAACACGAGGCAAAACGAGCGAACTCAGCGAGTTTGTAAAGCGGAAGTTTTGTGTTTCCTATGATCATAAATCTGAAAAGATACGTTTAAAACCAACACGTGATACAACGATACTTATAGAGGACGACAAGAAGAACGCCGATTTCCCAAAATATCATCAGATCATCAAGGATTACCCTGTTATCAATTGTAGAAACGTAGATAAAGTTGAACACATCTATAATATCAATGACGGTGATGACATTAGTCTCCCGATCACTGGGGCATATTACAAGATTCCTACATCAACCACAAATGATTATATGTATGCGAAGATAGCGTCGCATTTGTTAAATAGCGTCAACGCAAACTACAAGACTTCCGCGAATTACAAGGGTATTTACGAACTAATCAAGGATACGCGCCCTGACATTGAAATGATTATGAGCGAAATCAATAGTAATAAGGACAGTTTCTATTTGGATTATGGCAACATCAATAATATTTTTAAAAAGTATGATTATTCTCTGGATTTTATTACCGAGAAAGACTTAGCGCTCTTAACCGATCTTATGGATTCTATCATAAAGAAAGAAAAAGAGCGCAAGAATATACATCACGTATTTAAAATTAAACGTCCCCTCTTAGTCAATAAGAAACTCACGTTTTTTGACAACATTGACAAGACGCTAAAAGTCATCCAGATTTCCCCACAAGTCCATTCGTTCTTGGAAAAGACGAAAGACATCATCCTTAAATACAAAAACGACATCATACAAACCGAGGTGATTCCTTTGGGTGATTATAATATTTATAGTATTATAAAGCAAATTAACAATAACACAGTGTCTATTGAGGAGGTTGTAGAAGATCTCAAGTTATCCATCAAGACGATCAATATAGACCATACGCTGAATACGATTAATGATATCTTAGAAGCACAAGAAAATATAGAGAGTATCAAAGAGGATTGTGAAAAAGTCAAGAATACATTTATCCATTCACGCGAGCATATATACGATTATGACAAGGATGGCAAGAAGTATGTTATATCCAAGAGAGAAAACAAGGCGATCTGTGATGCGAACGACATTGATAATTATGAAGGAGTGAAGGATGACGATGACATCATTGATGACGAAAATAAAGGATTTGTGAATGATGAAGGTGGTGCGGGGGGAGGCACAGGGGGTATTGCGAATAACTATGAATTAAACCGATATATCGCAAATATTCATTTTAAAAATGAAAAGGGTTTTATTGAGATGTTGCGAATCATCTTAGAATTGTTGAAGAAAGTCAATAATGTTGCAAATATTGACATTGATTATGATGATATATCCGCTTATTTATTTAAGAAATATCGTAGCGTGTCCACGCGATATGAAAAATACTTGAAGGAGTTTGAAAAAAATAATATAGAGGGTGCTGAAAAGTATGCGAAGAAATATTCCCAAATGACAGCGCTACATATCTTAGATATCATGTATAATAAGGGCGATAAAAAAGAATTCACAGAGAGAATTGATAAAAATCATGAAAGTATAATTAAAAGGGTGAATAACGAGTTTATAGAAACGACGAATATAATCTTTTGTAACGCGATCTGCTTCTGGATTGTGGATACCCAAGATAAAATATTTAAAGGACAAGTTGCTCTAAATATGAATGATTTAAACCCGAATCACCTGGATAAACTGAATACACGAGGACTCCTCTATTACATTATAGATGTCATAAGTGACTTCTTTAAATACACAGATAATAATGATTATATTATAAATATAAAAGATTTGCGAAAGAATTTTTTGTCTATTGTGGAGAACGAATACAAAGACAGGGATCCCGATATATTGAGTGAACTCCTTAGCAAGAAGGCGGAGGGCAAGAATAAATGCGCGATAGATCGGAATAAATATACGGACGACGAAATGTTTTACATTGACAAACTCCTATATACGCCCAATAGTAATTCAAAATTTGAGAAAATACACAAGTATATTCAAGGGTGTTGCCTACGTAAATTAGACAACAATTTCAACGATATTACGGATTTTAACGACGATGTCATTAAATTAAAAGAGTATCATTCAAAAGTCCGTTTAATAAACAATGTTCGGGATACGAGATTCACGCCACCAAAGGAACGTTCAAAGAATGGTAAAAAGAACAAAAAAAGGAAGGAAGAAATTGAGAGGGAAGACGATATAGTGGATAGCGATGACGACGATATATTTATGAAAGAAGTCAAGGAGAAGAATAAACACGTTAAGTATATAAATAAGAGTCCTTTTGTGTATAACTTTAAAAATTATAGCGCGGATGCGTGGTTGGAAAGTATGCGCGGTAAAAGTGAGTTGTTGCCGGGCGTTTTAATAGACAAATTAATAAATTACGATATGGACAGTATTAAATCGCATATCACCGAGAATATCAAGAAACTTAAAAATGTTAAAAATAACATAAGTCTGGACTTTCTAAATTGCGACTATATTAATTACACAGAGGTTTTGCTGAATATTAGCAGGATAATCTATATGAACGCCAATTCGTCTAAATACAACGATAACGAGGTATTAAAAGAGAATATCATGAATTCCGTCAAACAAATAAAGATGATGATCAAGCATCTCTATAATCTCAATAAAAATTATAATGCGGAAGAAGCGGATGTCGTAAATATAATTAATATCGTGGTGATCAGCAATTCGCTACATACCCCTGATTTGTCAGGAATAGAAAATATCCCTAAAGAATTTATTCGGGAGAATGCGGAGAAACTCTATGAATATTTGAAAAGTTATGTGGGAGGGAAATACAACAAGTTCTTGACCGCCGAAGAGATCGCTGTGTTTATCAATGAAAAACGCGAAGAATACAAAATCAAAAAATTAAAAGAGAATCAAGACCTAGATATTGAAGAAAATGAGATCCGTAGGCAAATGAAAGTTGCTGGCATAACGGTTGTGAAAGATGTTGATATTGATGGCGAAGCGAACGCAAAAGCAGACGACGTGGATGCCGAGGGTGATATGAACGACGCATATAAAGGCGAAGAGAAGGACAAGGATTATAATAGTAAGGATAATGATAATTATAATATATATGACGATGTGGACGAAGATATGGATTAGGCAGCTGAATTCATCGCGTTCTGTTGGCGTATCACAATTTCAGCGGAATTCGTATGATTAGGCGATACATAATTTTTATTATTACCACTGCATCCGTTCAGTTGTAGAGGCAGATGCCGATCTTTAAAACTTTCAATAACTTGCATTTTAAACCGGTTCGGTATTTCTTCAAACAAAATATCATTTACGAGGTTCTCGTATTTCAATGCTAATAAATTGAACTCATTGTCAGTGATTTCATCGTCGTTCTCAATTTGCCCCGCTAATAATAGGAATTGTTGTCCTAATCGGCGGAATAAATCGCATTTTTCACCTCCTTTTATAGAATTATTAAGAGAAATAATTAAAACGCTAATCGCATTTACCACGATATTCGGTATCTTGACTTCATTCGCATCCTCGCTTATACTATTAATGATGCACATCGCACTTGATGTCAAAACCAAAGGTATATTGAACGCAAACTTTATCATTGACCAATAACCGCTCGCCTTACTACATAAAAGCACGAGTGCCTCCGTCTTGGATAGCAACTTTTCTATTTTGTAAGGCAGATTAGGAGACATCTTAATATCCTCGTTTTTTACGCTCATTATATTATAAATGAATATAATAAATAAAAAAAAGTATATAAGGGATTGTGAAAGTAAGTAAAGGGGTGGTGTCGTTTAATCCCTGTCTTTCAATCGCATAATATGTTCATTTATAATTTTCTGTTGAGCGTCTATCATTTTCTGTTGATCATTTATTTTGTCAGACAGCTCTTGAACTGACTTTGTTAATAGCGGGATGAGCGACATATATTCAATCGTATAATTATGATTTTCCTGGACTGGGACATTCACCGCCTCTGGAATATGTTGATGTAAATCTTGAGCAATAAACCCGTAATTCCTTCTATCCCCTTCATTCTGTGTAATCGTCAAATACGATACCGGCGTCAATCTATTAATCAACCCAAGTGAACTATCCACACTCCTTATATCCTTTTTATATCGCCGATCACTGATGGACGAATAGTTGGTCGCGTTAATTGTCCCGTCCACATCCAATTTACATACGGGATTCGTAGTGCCTATCCCTACATTATTATTATTGAATATGTTAATGATAGAATACTCCGCAGGTTCATAGGGTGTCCCTAGTTGCCATATTTCTTGCGCGTTCCACGAAGACGATAGAACGGCACTATTGTTTTCGTTATAGGTTGCCGGGCGATTCAAGTAGATCTTCCCTTCCAACGAATTATCACCTAATATAGAACACCATTTCGCAGTATAATACACGTAATCGCTATCCGTCCCTGGTAGGTCAAAGAATGACCCCGATATATTCGCCACAAAATATGAGGATGTACTTGATTCCGCTCCTAAATTGTGAGAAAGCCAACACGAAGTCCCTTGGTTATCTATTAGATTATTGCCATCCGCGTCTGTTATATGCTCCCACGTGCCCGCTTCGCCGATCTTGCGATACAATCGCAGTCCCCACCATCTCGCGTCTGTTCCATAGTCAATACCTATATGACACGATATATGAACTAAGACTTTAGACGAAGGATGCGTGGGTTTAATGCGAACACAGAAACCCTGAATCTTTTCATTTATAATGTTTATATTATTATCTATAAACTGCCAACCATTCCCGTTTTTAACCACAATATTACGATAAATGTTAAAAAGCGTCTGTATAGACATATTCTGGCAGATGACCGCATTTTTCGGAATAAACGTTGTTTCACGCTGCCATATCTCTTGAGCATTCCACGATGACGACAGAACAGCACTGTTTGCGCTATAGGTCGCTGGGCGATTTAAATATAACTTGCCGTTTTGCCCAATATCTCCTAAATGCGAACACCACTTCACAGTATAATAGACGTAGGTATCCATCGTGTTCGGGAGATCATAATAGGCACCACTCACATTCGCAATAAAATACGAATATGTGCTTGATTCCGCTCCAAGATTGTGCGAGATCCAACAAGGCGTCCCGTCATTATTATTAATACCGTCCGCATCGGTTAGATGAACCCAATCGCCCGTTTCGCCAATACGACGATATAAGCGCAATCCCCACCATCTCGCGTCCGTCCCATAATCAATACCTATGTGGCAATTTAAATTCAATAATACCTTGGATGTATAATGGTTCGGCATTATGCGAACGCAGAAACCCTGAACCGTATTGTTTATAACCGACGTATTGCTGTCTATAAATTGCCAACCACCACTCACCTTTTCTACCACATTTTTATAAATATTGAATTGCGTTTGCGTGGGTGTATATTTGGTTACGATACCGCCTTTCGGGAAATACGAGGTTTCTAGTTGCCATATTTCACTGATATTCCAAGAAGACGAAACAATAGGAGCATTTAAGGCGTTCATTACAGCTGGTCTATTCAGGTATAACTTGCCGTCTTGCGTGTTGTCACCAAGGAGAGAACACCATTTCACAGTATAATAAATATATTCCTTTGATATTCCTGGGATATCATAATAGGCACCGCTCACATTCGCAATAAAATACGAGTATGTGCTTGATTCCGCTCCAAGATTGTGCGAGATCCAACACGTCGTCCCATCGTTGCCGTCCGCACCGTCAGCATCCGTTAGATGAACCCACTCACCCGCTTCACCAATTTTGCGATACAAACGCAACCCCCACCATCTCGCGTCTGTCCCATAATCAATACCTATATGGCAATTTAAATTGATCAATACTTTTGACGAATAATGATTCACTTTAATGCGGGCACAGAAACCCTGAACCTTATCATCGACGACATTGATATTATTATCTATAAACTGCCACCCGCTCCCAGTTTTCTCAACCGCATTTTTATACATTGTGAATCGCATTTGGATCGGACTGTATTGTGATAAGATAGACGAACTACCCGTGTATGTTTTGCCATTCGGATAGAGCATACCATTTTTATATAGTTCGCCTGTGAAATTAATGTCGCCTCTAATGTTTACATTATTACGTAGCGATGCCAAACTATTCACGACAAGATTTGAATTGACAACGAGGTTTCCTTGAATTTCAAGATTACTGTTATATTTATTTTGAATTATAAATCTATTATTAGCACCCTCTCGTATATCGTCCGTAGTCGTATTGTTGATACGTTGTGATATGATATTGCTTGTCGTTAAAATATAATTACTTGAGTTATTATCATTCTCTTTGATCTTATTTATTAGATTATTACTAGCAGTTAAAATGTAGTTACTAGAGTTGTTTTCATTTATTGTTGCTACAGCAAGTAATGTATTGCATAGCAAAGATATCTTTATAGATGTATTATCGTCATTCTCTTTCACCTTATTGATTAAGTTATTACTAGCAGTTAGAATATAGTTGCTAGAGTTATTGTCATTCTCTTTGATCTTGTTGATTAAGTTATTGCTAGCAGTTAAAATGTAATTACTAGAGTTGTTGTCATTCTCTTTGATCTTGTTGATTAAGTTATTGCTTGCTGTTAGAATATAGTTACTAGAGTTATTGTCATTCTCTTTGATCTTGTTGATTAAATTATTGCTTGCTGTTAGAATATAGTTGCTAGAGTTATTGTCATTCTCTTTGATCTTGTTGATTAAATTATTGCTAGCAGTTAGAATATAGTTGCTAGAGTTATTGTCATTCTCTTTGATCTTGTTGATTAAGTTATTGCTAGCAGTTAGAATGTAGTTGCTAGAGTTATTGTCATTCTCTTTGATCTTGTTGATTAAGTTATTGCTAGCAGTTAGAATGTAGTTGCTAGTATCCCAGATAACATCTCTATTATTTCTTTTATAAACACCAGCACCTGTTATAAGTACGTCTCCATTATTAGCAATCCTAAAGACAGCTGTGTTCATATTGGAAGCAACAAAGATATCACGATCCGCGCTTTTTTGCTGAACCATAAAAGCAGTTGTGGTATTGTTAGCATTCACTACTTCCAACCTTTCAGTAGTATAAGCAACAGTATCGAGACGCGTGGTATCACCTAGAACAATTAAATTAGAGTTGATCGTTAAACTTCCATTTACTTCTAAGTTATTATTATAGAGATTATTTACTATAAACTTATTCACTGCACTTGATTTCTCAGTAATCATATCAGTCGTTAAATCTGTGATTCTTTTGGAAATAAGGTTGCTAGCAGTTAGAATATAGTTGCTAGAGTTATTATCATTCTCTTTCACCTTATTGATTAAGTTATTGCTAGCAGTTAGAATATAGTTGCTAGAGTTATTATCATTCTCTTTCACCTTATTGATTAAGTTATTGCTAGCAGTTAGAATATAGTTACTAGAGTTATTGTCATTCTCTTTCACCTTATTGATTAAGTTATTGCTAGCAGTTAGAATATAGTTACTAGAGTTATTATCATTCTCTTTGATCTTGTTGATTAAGTTATTGCTAGCAGTTAGAATATAGTTACTAGAGTTATTATCATTCTCTTTGATCTTGTTGATTAAATTATTGCTTGCTGTTAGAATATAGTTGCTAGAGTTATTGTCATTCTCTTTGATCTTGTTGATTAAATTATTGCTAGCAGTTAGAATATAGTTGCTAGAGTTATTGTCATTCTCTTTGATCTTGTTGATTAAGTTATTGCTAGCAGTTAGAATGTAGTTGCTAGAGTTATTGTCATTCTCTTTGATCTTGTTGATTAAGTTATTGCTAGCAGTTAGAATGTAGTTGCTAGTATCCCAGATAACATCTCTATTATTTCTTTTATAAACACCAGCACCTGTTATAAGTACGTCTCCATTATTAGCAATCCTAAAGACAGCTGTGTTCATATTGGAAGCAACAAAGATATCACGATCCGCGCTTTTTTGCTGAACCATAAAAGCAGTTGTGGTATTGTTAGCATTCACTACTTCCAACCTTTCAGTAGTATAAGCAACAGTATCGAGACGCGTGGTATCACCTAGAACAATTAAATTAGAGTTGATCGTTAAACTTCCATTTACTTCTAAGTTATTATTATAGAGATTATTTACTATAAACTTATTCACTGCACTTGATTTCTCAGTAATCATATCAGTCGTTAAATCTGTGATTCTTTTGGAAATAAGGTTGCTAGCAGTTAGAATATAGTTGCTAGAGTTATTATCATTCTCTTTCACCTTATTGATTAAGTTATTGCTAGCAGTTAGAATATAGTTGCTAGAGTTATTATCATTCTCTTTCACCTTATTGATTAAGTTATTGCTAGCAGTTAGAATATAGTTACTAGAGTTATTATCATTCTCTTTCACCTTCTTGATTAAGTTATTGCTAGCAGTTAGAATATAGTTACTAGAGTTATTATCATTCTCTTTGATCTTGTTGATTAAATTATTGCTAGCAGTTAGAATATAGTTACTAGAGTTATTATCATTCTCTTTGATCTTGTTGATTAAGTTATTGCTTGCTGTTAGAATATAGTTACTAGAGTTATTGTCATTCTCTTTGATCTTGTTGATTAAATTATTGCTTGCTGTTAGAATATAGTTGCTAGAGT
>Ga0209358_10000706_pt1 | contig 28474 bp, 19 predicted proteins | sample LauGreFa1BDMLBSN_2_FD_187574 | JGI IMG/M metagenome (GOLD analysis project Ga0209358, IMG submission 187574) | Freshwater lake microbial communities from Lake Michigan, USA - Fa13.BD.MLB.SN (SPAdes) (version 2) | ecosystem: Environmental > Aquatic > Freshwater > Lake | place: Lake Michigan, USA...
CTGTTCCTTGATCTGATAAGGCCTTCAAACGGATGGATGATGTGGTAATGGCTGTTCCCCGTCACACGCCGGTATCCCAAGGACAGGGGGGCCTTTTCCTTCGACCCCATATTCTGTGGTCTTTCATGGGGTTAGAGGGATGGGGGGCAATAGTCATTTAAAACAGTGGGCCCCAGCGTATCCGCTGGTGTGCCACCATGATGGGGGTGGCGGCTTTTCCGACTGTTGGGTGGCCAATGGTGGGACACGTATCATGCTTGAGCTTGTGTGGGGGTGCCCTTTCCTGAGAGTGCGGAGAAAATGAGGCATGTCCTCCGTGTCATCCATGCGGTGGGATGAGGGGGTATTGGGTAACAAGGGTCAGGATCGGCCTTGGGCCCGCTGTTACGTTGGGGCGCCACGCCCCCTTGACGGGGTGGTGTCATAAGGGCACTATGAGGCGATGAAGTCAAACACAAACGTTACCTTACCTGTACGCATAGGGGATATTAATTACGGAAATCATCTGGGGCATGTGGAAATGGTGGGGTTGTTACACGAAGCCCGTATTCAATGGTTGGCGTCATGGGGCTGGTCAGAACGTCAGTGCGAGGGCATTGCGATGGTGGTCAGGTCGTTGCATATCCGGTATATTGCCGAGTGTTTTTATGGTGATGTTTTATCGTTTGACATGACGGCCACACGTATCAGTGCCTGTCGGTTTCGTATCCGGTATCACGTGACCCGTGACCAGCAAGCCGTGGCGGAAGCAGAGGTGGAAATGGTCTGCATTCACCCCGACACCAGAAAAATAGTCCGTATCCCAGACCCCATGTCACACTGGATGGCATGTGAGTGAGGAATCAAAGATGTCAACACCCCCACCCGTAGAGTTAAAAGAAACGGTGCATTTGCCCCACACCACTTTTCCCATTCGTGCTGAATGGTCGGTCGCCGAGCCACAGTGGCGTGCCAATGCCGAGACCCATCAATGGGCCAATGCCCAGCGAGGCCCGGATGCCCCATCGTTTGTTTTGCATGATGGGCCCCCTTATCCCAATGGCAACATTCACTTGGGACATGCGTTAAATAAGGTATTAAAAGACATTATCGTGAGATCCAAACGCATGATGGGATACCGGACTCATTACGTACCGGGGTGGGATTGTCATGGCTTACCCATTGAAACCCAGGTCTTAAAAGAAACCAAACAACGGGCTGCCGATATTGTGGATATTCCGGCGTTTCGTCGGCAATGCCAAGCCTTTGCCGAACGGTATGTCCAAACCCAAGCAGACGACTTTAAACGGTTGGGGATTTGGGCTACATGGGACACCCCTTATTTGACCTTGAATCCCGAATATGAAGCGGCCGTTGTGCGATTGTTTGGTGAATTGGCCCAACATGGCGCCATTTATAAAGGCCGAAAACCCATTCATTGGTGTATGTCATGCGAAACGGCATTGGCCGAAGCGGAGATTGAATACGACACCCATCAGTCACCGGCACTTTATGTGCGGTTTCCCATGGTGTCCCATCATGATGCAGGCGTGGGAGAAGGGGGCGAGGAAGAAGGGATGTTGGTATGGACGACCACCCCATGGACCTTGCCTTCCAACGTGGCATTGGCGGTGAATCCTGATTTGTGGTATGTGCTCCTGCCGTCTCCGCATGGCCCATTGTGGGTGGCGGAAGCCCGGGTGACAGAGGTGTCGGGGTTATGGGATGCACATGCTCCAATTCCCTTGGCCCGTTGTCAGGGTGGGCAATTGATGGGCCGTATTGCCGAGCACCCATTTGAATCGCGGCAGGTGCCGGTGATTGGGGCGTCATTTGTAACCGATACAGATGGCTCTGGAACGGTTCACATTGCCCCTGGTCATGGCCAGGATGACCATGTAGTCGGGATGGCCCATCAGTTACCAGTATTGATGCCGATTAATCCAAAGGGGTGCTTTGAAGCGGGTCATCAGTGGGAAGGGATGCATGTATTTAAGGCCAATGAGGCCATTATTGCCCTGTTAGCGTCGCGGGGTCAGTTGGTGCATGTGGGACCCATTACCCATTCCTACCCTCATTGCTGGCGATGCAAAAAGCCCGTGATTTTCAGGGCCACCCCCCAATGGTTTGTGGCCATGGATGTCCCCTTACAACCTGATGGCACCACCCTTCGCTCACGCACGTTGGCGGCGATTGATACGACAGCGTTTTATCCCTCTTGGGGTAAAAACCGCATTCGGGCCATGGTGGAAAGTCGACCTGACTGGTGTATTTCACGGCAACGATATTGGGGGATTCCCATCCCAGTGGTGACATGTCGCACCTGTGGCCATTCTGAGACGGTACGATTTAATGGGACGATCGCATCTAAAATCGCCACACATGGGTCCACGGCATGGTTCGAAGAGGGTGTCACCGACTGGTTACCACCGGACGCAACGTGTGCCCAGTGTGGGGGGCGGCAGTTTGAAAAAGAGCGTGATATTTTGGATGTGTGGTTTGAGTCAGGGGCCAGTTTTGCGTCGGTATTATCCAGCACCGAGACGGGCGGAGGGGCGGATTTAATTTTAGAAGGATCGGATCAGCACCGAGGATGGTTTCAGAGTGGCTTGTTATTGGGTCAAGGGGCCCGTCAATTAACCCCCTCTCGGGCCATTTTAACCCACGGGTTTTTAGTGGATGACCAAGGAAAAAAAATGAGTAAGTCGGTGGGTAATGTCCTATCACCCGCCGCGATCATCACCGAATACGGGGCCGATGTGTTGCGGTGGTGGGTGGCATCATCGGATTTTAAAACCGACATTAGCGTCTCAAAAAGTATTTTAAACCAAGCCCGTGATTCGTTTGCCAAGGTAAGAAATACCATTCGGTTTTTATTGGCCAATAGGGCGGACGGTACAACCCCAGTGGAATGGGTATCAGAAGAAGTGGACCAATGGGTACTGCACGAGTTAAGTGAATTGGTTGTGTCCGTACAACAAGCCTACATAGAGTATGAGACCCATGTGGTCACCCATCGGGTTCATGATTTTTGTGCGGTGACCTTATCAGCGTGGTATTTGGACATGGTCAAAGACCGATTGTATTGTGATCGGTCAGACAGTCCTCGTCGTCGCAGTGCCCAAGCCACGATGGGTATTTTGGCACGGCAACTGGCACAATTAATCGCCCCTATTTTGGTGGTCACCAGCGACAGTGTGGCCCAACAGTTGGGGCTGGCACCCCACGAGAGTATCCATTTAACGGATTTTCCCACCCCTGAATACCTCAATCCGGTGGTGGCCAGCAAGTGGCGTCACTTGTTAGAAGTAAAAGAATTGGCGTATCAATCCTTAGAAAAACTTCGTCAAGAAAAAGGGATCAAACGGTTTTTAGATGCCAAGGTCACCATTGAATCGCCCGATCCGATTGCAGTAGACGATTTGGCGTCGGTGTTAATCGTCAGTGACGCAACATGGGTCAAAGGGCCCCGCTTGAGCGTGAATGTGAGCGTGGCGGATGGCGAGAAATGTGAGCGGTGTTGGAAAATCAAACCCTTGTCCCGACTGACCGGAACCCCCCATTACGTGTGTGACCGTTGTCATGAGGTGGTGACCAGTATGGGGGTTTTTAAAGGCTGATACCCATCAGTTGGGTGGGGTACTATCCGGTTGACCCTGTAAAAGACGCAAGAGGGAACCCTGGCGGGTGGCATCAAATGAGGCCGCATTGGCTTTTATGGCAAGAAGGCGTTTTACCAATGCGGATTGGAGCGTGGATAAAGTTATCAATTCTTCTATCTTAAAGTGAGGATAGGGTCTAAATTCGGTGTATCCCCCTGAATTCTTTCGTACGGCTTGAATCTGATCGTGAATAAATACCCTCACCCCAGCTTGATAAAATAAAACACGTAAATTAGCTACGTGTGAATGAGTTGAATCGCTATCCTCAAGTGGTGGTGTCAAGTTTAAAAGGGGAGATAGCGTGATAAGATCCGTACCCACCAACTGATCAATCAGCATATCGGCTGTGTGGTCATCGATCCTTATGGGGTAAGACATGGTGGGCAGGGCCTTACCCAGTAAGGTATGGAGCCGGGGTGATATCTCCATACTAGGATCAGGAAATGCCCCTCTTACCCATTGTTCTAGAGTGGCTTGGTCCAACTGTTTTAGAGTGTGTTGGCTCAAACGAGGCGATTGATTGGTTTCAATCAGCAGCACCAACAGATCGTCTTTGACGTCGGTTGGAACGGCAGGGTCTTGTAGTGTCGTCTCGACTATCGGGGTAAGGATGTCGTGAGGGGCGTGACGGACGATGTGCTGACGCCATGTTTTTCCCCACGCGTCGTGACGTCGGGCCCACTCTTGTAAATAGGATGTGGAGGGAGTTGGACCCGTTAAAAAAGGATGATAAAAGTACACCGGGGCGGGTGTACCCGAATAATGGTGCTGAATATGGGTGACGATGTGGCCTGCCACCGCTTGAATGGCATTTTCTAAACGGGCAGTTTCTTGGGTCAGTTCAGCTTGATTCGCCTCCACTTGAGTGGTATTCGCTTGCTGGGCATTCTGACGAATCGTACGACACCATGAGTGGATCCCTTCCAACAGAATCTCGTTAAATAAAACAGGAGGTTCATGAGGATGACGAGATGCGGTGTTCACGATGTGGCCAAACAATGTCACCTTGTGGGGGGTAGACAGCCGATTGGCGGCTTCTTTTAACCATCCCAAATAGGTGTCACGAATGGATGGTACGGTGGAGTAATAGTTCATATACGCCATCATGAGGTGTCGGTATGTGTCACCTAGTGGGCTTTCAGCTAGAGTCCAATCGGCCCCTTTTTTTTCTATCCAATAGGGATGCAATGCCATGATAGAGCGGCTCCTGTGATGTGGTGTCGTGAAGATGCTCATCCAGTGGGCACCCAAATCATCGACAACGGCATGGGTTTCAGGCGTGTTGGTGTGGCATAATGCATCCACGCCTGCTTTAAACACCCTATTAATAGGCTCATCATCATATGTCATCATGGTTTGTAACAACCCTTTTTTGATTTCAAGGGGGGTATTCTCATCCGTCAACAAGGTTGACAGGGTTTGTAAATAAACCTCATAAGCTGATGGGCTTTGATGACCATGCGAACGGAGTCGTTGAATGGTAGTGAGTAGGAACGATTGCCAGTTTTGGCCCTCTTCACCGGGCAATTGGAGCCATCGTTGATAATCCGTGTGCTGAAACAGCGTGGCCAACATTCGAATGTGGGGAACGACATGGCCTGAAGCACAGGCTTTCCTCCAGTGATGACCCAATCGATCCATGAGTCCTGTGCACTCATCAGGTTGCAGGCTTGTCTGTGTGCGCTCAATAGCCTCCCGGCATAATGGGTGATGGGACTCAATCATCTGGACCAGGATGGACTGTTTAGACTCAACTGACATGCCAGAGTCAGATGAAGATACACCCAAAGCACCGATTAAAAGGCGTATATCGGGTGATCGATGGTTATTTAACGTATCACGGATCAGTTGTTGACGTATCCTATTGCCGTGTTCATCCCCACGACAGAGCCATTCTGTAAGGAGCTGTCGTTTAAACTCAGTGGCTTTCTCTGACAACCTCCCACGGTTTGAATGACGTCTCAAAAAGTCGATTAGTAACAAGCCCGTACGATCCTTTGTGTCGGGATTGGATTGCGTGTAAACACGGGTTGCGATGTCAAAAAAAGGATCGGGTAAAGACTGGCAGATGCAAAGGGAGGGGTCCATTTTACCCATCTCTTCCAACATGCACTCAAGCTGTTGTGTTTGAAGGGGAAGGTTGTCCTGAGCGTCAGTCAATACGGCGGCGATCAGAGTCAGTTGCTTAACGGCCCCCTGCTTGGTTGAGGTATAATAACCGTTCGTACTAATCTCCCCAATTAAGGACAGGATGACCTGAATGGCCTTTCCACTGTCTTGTTGCCACACCGAACGGATAGACCCATGATCGACCCGTTCATCTTGAATACCGAGGAGATACCCGATGTGGGCCAGTATCACAATGCGAGTGTCGTCATTCCATCCATCAAGAGGAAATAGTTGCCGGCATTGGTCAATGGATTGTGTGATCAAGCCGTGTTTAATGGGTAATGGCAACCCGGGATGCCCAAGGGCAACGCGAAAGTAATGGGAGGCTTTTTCACGCGTTTGCTTAGTTCGTGACAATAGGTCTTGGCATACTACCCTTTGCCATGGGCTATCCGCTTGTTGCAGGGCCGTAACAAAAAATGAAGGGGCAAGATCGGGGCATGTGTCTAAACATTCCCACAGTGGCATTGTCTGTTTGGGGTCGATCAAAACGGTGAATACAACGGGGTCAACGCCTTTCTCTAATAACCATTGTTTGGACTCGACTCCAATATGAGGAGAGGCCATGAGTGTGTTGAGGATCCTCATCCACATGGTGGCCCGTGATACTGAATGAGTGGAGTCAGGCAACCCAGTGAGGATCGCTTTCTGAATAGTGGTGACGGTTTGCATAACAAGCCCATGATCAACCTGCTGATCAACGGTCGGCTGATCATCAGCACTACCATTGGGCGGGGTCACCGGATGGCATACCAGGTGGGTGATGGCCCTTATACAATTCGAATGATGAGTTGGATAGTGTGAAGACACAGCGGCGTTGACCCACGATTGAACCATGGTCGCTTGTTGCGTTGGATCGTCGTGGAACCACCCATGTAACAGGTCAAGATACTCAGGTGATACCCCATGATGGGGGGCACCCCATTGTAGACGCCAGTCTGTCTTTGCATCATTCGTCAGCGATTGCTCGTGGGTTTGAATTTGATTGACGATGCACTGTCTGACCGCATCGGAGCGGCACGATAGAAGGCCCAATAAAACAGGATGTACCGCTTGGGGGATCTCAGGATGAGAAGGGGCTACCATGGCCTCCCATAACGCGTGGATGCATCTTGTTTTAATGTCGTCGGTTACATCATTAGATTGTAGCAGCGTTTGCACCGTGTCCTTCACCGTTGAGACCTCAGACCCCCACTGATTCTGACGGATCCAATCGATGATCTCAGTGGCCACCCCCTCGATAGAGGGGATGTGAGGAGCCCGGCGGCCCCAACGAGGTATACACGACGCGTTTGTTGGCCCGGGATTTCTGGGAAAATGGATCGCCTGAAGGGCTCGATTTAGGTTGGCTAATAGAGACGAAATGGAATGGGGGGAACTAGAAGGAAGGTGAGAAGAGGAAGTGCAGCGTATCATCGCATGTCTCCATGTATCGGGTTTTCTGTTGTCTGATGGGTGTATCGGATAAAATGGCCACCCAATACATCGATCGATTGTGATGCATGGTAAGGGCCATGATGCCCAGGATTAGGATTGAATCGTAGACTGGGGTGGCCCTTACCTGGTATGGCCCATCTGTAGCTGGGCTAATACCCCGTTGTCGTCACGCCTTGGATCGGTGGTGATGGGGTAAAGGGCATGGGATATGGTGGTCGCTTCTTTTTTTGATGGGGTATGGCACGTGATGGTCCCATGATGCAGCGGGGATGGACATGGTATCCAGCGTGAGGCGATCGAGGTGGGCGGTGCCCCCTTGATTCTCCCCATCCAATCAGCGACAATCACCCCATGAATAACCCGTTGGTGATCACACTGGGTGACCCCGGTGGCATTGGCCCCGAAGTGGTGACCCGCGCCTTGGTTTCGTTGTGGACGTCTGACTCCCTGCCGCCGGTGCTCATTGTGGGCCCGTGGTGGGTGCGGCATCATCCCCTCTTAAAAGATGACTGGGACCGTCTGGCACCTGAGTATCGATCCGATCATATGCCCACCCCGTTGTCTTGCCCGGTGTCGTGGGTGGATCCTTATCCCATCTCGGATCAGGTGGTGACCCAACCCCACCTTGAGAATGGCAGGGCATCGTATCAAGCCCTCATCACCGCATTGCAATGGGTGGACGCGTTGTCGGGGTGGCTGGTAACCGCCCCGATTTGTAAGGCAGCCTGGCAAATGGCAGGGAGTCCATATGGGGATCATACCAGCCTCTTGGGTGGGTGGTATGGGGTGAGCCCTACCATGGGGTTTTATAGCCCTCGTTTTTGTGTGTCCCTGGTCACCGTCCATCTTCCCTTGTCTCAGGTGCCAGGCGCGGTCACACACGACGCGGTGAGTCGGTGTTTACACCATACCACCCACTGGCTCTACCAGATGGGGATCAAGGCCCCACGCGTGGCGGTATGTGGCCTCAATCCCCATGCAGGAGAAGGGGGGGCACTGGGACATGAAGAAACACGGGTCATTGCCCCTGCTATTCAAGCCATTCGGCAGGCAAATCCCCAGGCCCGGTATACCGATCCTTTACCGGCTGATACAGTGTTTGTACGGGCTGATCAAGGGGATTTTGATGCGGTGGTGTGTCAGTATCATGACCAGGGGTTGGGCCCATTAAAGTTGGTGGCATTTGATCATGCGGTCAATGTGACCTTGGGCCTACCCATTGGGCGCTCGTCTCCTGATCATGGCACGGCGTTTGATCGGGCGTGGCAGGGCACCGCACATGCTGGATCAATGATCGCAGCATTGCAGTATGCGAGGCGTCATCATGGGGGCTAAATGGGGTCAAGTTTTTTTACATGACCGCAATATTGTCGATAAAATCATACGGTGTATTGAGCCAGGGATTCCCATTGTCGAGATTGGCTGTGGGAAAGGGGTGTTAACCTTGCCCTTATCCCAGCAGGGGGTGCCCGTTTATGTCTTTGAAATTGATGAGGCATGTGTCACGGCCACGGCATTAACATTGCCGGTGATGAGTCGGGTGCATTTCTTTGTGGGGGATGTATTGGACACATCGGGCTTATGGCCCCCATTGTCGCCCTTTCAAGTGGTAGCAAACATTCCCTATTATATTTCAGCCCCCATTCTCAAGTGTTTGGCGACCCATCGTGCCCACCTGACAAAGGCGACGGTGATGGTCCAAACCGAATTTGCAAAAAAAATAGCCCATGGTCCTGGCAGCCCGTTTCATTCTTCGCTGGGCATCTACCTGCGGGCTCATTTTGATGTACACCTTTGCTTTGCTGTGAGTCCCCGATCGTTTTCACCGGTTCCTAAGGTAGGCTCGTCGGTGATTCAGTTAATCCCACATCATCGGCCACTACCTCCCCATTCCGAGCGATTTTTTAGCATGGTAAGGGCTGGGTTTTGGGGTCGGAGAAAACCGCTTGCCAGTGCCTTATTAAAGGCCCCGGGGCTGACTCGCTTATCTGGGTTTGACACGATGCTACGACGGTGTGACCTAGGATCCATACGAGGCGAAGCACTAACGGATGACGAATGGCGGCTGTTGTACCAGCAATTGGCCCCGGTCATCGGGGCACCACCGGATAGGGCGGACAAAGGGCTTACGTGACGAAAGGTAAGCAGGATCGGTTATTGGGGCACCACCGGATGGGCTCGGGACAATGGGACATGGTCCAAAGTGTGGTGACAAGGCCACAGGGTTGACTCGCTGATCTGGGTTTGACACGATGCGACGACGTGTGACCCAGGACCCAGGATCCATACGAGGCGAATCACGCCCGAATGGCGGGTGTTGTACCACCCATTGGCCCCGTCGGGGCACCACCGGATAGGGGGGCAAAAGGGCTTACGTGACGAAAGGGAAGCAGGATCGGTTTAGGGTCCATCCAGAAGGGATCGGGAGAATGGGACATGGTCTAAGCCACTCGGAAACAATTCAGATACTCGGGTGAGGTAATCGTGTGCGACCGCTCGGTGAGCGGATGGGGTCGCAGGATCGCACCATAACCCTTGGGCCCTCACCACATCATGTCGAAGTGTGTCGATGGTTCGGCGAGGATCCATCTCACCGGATAGGTGACGATAATGCAAATAAGCAACCCGCTTCCGAACCAACCGAGGATCAGCTGGTTCTGGGGCATGGTTCATGGCATACCGAAGGGCCAACCGAGCCACGTCTGGATGGGCATGATGCAAGTGGCTCAAATACGACACCGCATCGTCCCAATGTTGGGTAAGGTGATGAATTGCCTGATACAAGGTGTGAATGCGATCAAAAGGTAAGCGGGTCAGCCGGTATTCGATGTCTTGTTCCGGTGCTGACGGGTCAGTACGTGACGAAAAATACGCCTCAACTGACAACTGGCCAATAACGGGTGATGATTGTAGGTGATGGAGGGGGATGGCCAGTGCGGCCATTGCGTCGGGTGGGGCGGGGAAGGCGTGGCACCAGGCCGTATTGAGTGACAATGCGTGAAGATAAGGGGCCCACTCCTCGAGTGTGTTTGGAAAAGGTGGGGATAATGACGAGACCGACACCCACACACAGGTGTTTTTTTGCCACGTCACGGGGGCCATGTATGCCCAATCGTATCGATGGGGTGGGGTGCCCATGTGCTGGGTTATCCATAAGGGTACTGTGGCGGCAGGTAAAGACAGGGGCTGAAAGGCTGTAAATGACAACGGGTACGTATTCGATAAGGTCTGGCACAATTGGATGGTGAGGGCTACGTCGGCACGGGCATCGTGTGATTGTGGGGTATGAAGAATGCCATGGGCACGGGCCATGCGTTCCAGAGAAAAGGTCCAATGGTCGTCTTGTGTTTGCCAAGGAAAATCAGGGTAGGTCATGGCCAAGTGTTTGACATAATGCAACACATCTTTGTATTTCAACTTGCCATAAAAATAAGGGTTAAGACCATGGCGAATGAACAATGACCGAAGAAACCGAAGGTCAAAGCGATTGCTATTATAGCCACAAAGGGTGACAGACCCCTCTTTTTGAATCCATGAGGCTAAAAAACGATACAGCCGATGGGCAACCGCTGGTTCAGGTAGGCCTTGTTGGGTTAGGGTGGGCAATCGAATGCCCGTCACCAATAACGCATCCAAATCCGGTAGCTCACATTGGGGTGGCTGCACCCATCCGGTACACTCCTCAAGGAGGGCCCCATTGGACTCATCGATTACCATCAAACAATACGACAAAATATGTCCCACTGGTGACAGAGACGACGTTTCAAAATCATAAAAAATGGTAACCATCACGATACTGTACACGATACGGTAGCGTTGAAACATGGAATATACTATTCTACAGTTAGGGTTTGATTAAGTAGCCCTCGTAGCTCAGTCGGATAGAGCGCTGGATTCCTAATCCGGAGGCCGTGGGTTCGAATCCCGCCGTGGGCACCATCAAAACCAACGCAATAAAAAACACAATGAAAAGAGGTATCGCATGACGGGTAAATTACAGGCCATCTTAGAAGAAGCCATTGGGTTTAACAGCATTGAGTCGGCTTGGTATGACGTGGTGGATGTCAAGCGGGGACTTCGCAATTCAGATGGTAGCGGGGTGATTGCGGGCCTATCTCGCATTTCATCTGTCATTGGGACCAAAAAAACCGATGCGGGCATGATACCAGTAGAAGGGGAGCTAACCTATCGGGGCATTCCCATTCAAGCGGTGATGGCACGGTATCAGGACATGAATCGGTATTGCTTCGAAGATGCGGCGTTTTTGTTATTGGTAGGCCGGTATCCCACCGAATCGGAGCGGCAAACGGTATTGGCATACATGGCGGCCAATCAATCCATTCCCGATGATATCGTGACCCTGATTAAACGGGACCGTTCACCCAATGTCATGAATCGACTGATGACCGTCATATCAGCCCTATATGCCCATGACAAGGACCCTGATTCATTCGAACCCAACGAAAACCTGTTAAAATCATGGGCAATATTGGCCAAATTACCTGCCATCATTGTGTATTCATATTTTGCGGCCTATAGGCCGGACGCCAAATGGGTGGCCCCCAATCCCGATATGTCAGTAGCGGAGTCATTTTTATATTTATTGGGTGAAGGGGTCAGTGCATCGGCCACGGCGATTAAAACATTGGACTCATGTTTGGTATTGCATGCAGAGCATGGGGGAGGTAACAATTCCACGTTTGCTACACGGGTGGTGACGTCGACAGAATCGGATTTTTATGCCGCCATGGCATCCGCGGTGGGGAGTTTAAAAGGTCCCTTGCATGGGTCTGCCAACAAAAAAGTCATGGACATGATGGCGTCGATTATTGGGTCCGTGGGATACACCCCCACCCAAGAGGCGTTAACCCATTGTTTGCAGGAGTTGCTCAACAAGAAAGGGGGGGATGGGTCAGGGAAGTTGTACGGATTGGGACATGCGGTGTATACCTTGTCCGATCCAAGGGCCGGTGTATTGATTGACTATGCCAGGGTGTTGGCGTCGGAGTGTCAACGGACCGATGAAATGGCCTTGTATTTGGCCATTTCGGAATGGGGCCCCAAGGTGTTTGCGTCGTTTAAGGGGAGTGACAAAGTGATTGCACCGAACATCGATTTTTATTCTGGATTTGTTTACGATTGTTTGGGCATTCCCGAACCGTTGTATACCCCCATGTTTGCCATGGGTCGTTGGGTGGGGTGGTGTGCCCATCGTTTAGAAGAAATGATTGCCGGCAAACGCATCATTCGGCCGGGTTATAAGTACGTCGCCAATCGCATCCCCTCATAGAAAGATGAGGCATCCTGGGGGGGGCTTACCCTAATAAGTCGATGCGACGGGCATGACGACCGCCTTCGAATGTGGCATGGAGCCAAATAGAAAGGTACCGTTTGGATTCAAAAAGGGTAGTGGTGCGGGCACCCAGACACGCCACGTTGGCATCGTTGTGTTGGCGTGCCATCAGGGCCACATAATCACTATATAACACGGCGGCTCGTATGCCCGGCTGGCGATTGGCTTGAATGGATACCCCAATGCCAGTCCCACAAATGAGAATACCTTGGCAGGAATGGGAAAGGCAGGCAGCGGTAACGTGCTGGGCAATGAGTGGGTAGTCAATCGACTCACTGGTATGGGTCCCCACATCGGTTAGGGTGACAAATGTTAATAGCCACTCACACAAGGCACTTTTTAATTCAAATCCGCCATGATCCGAACCGATGATTAAATGAGTCATGCTAGTCAACCTCCCAATTACAACACGATGGTCACTGTACGATGCCAATGGCAGAATGACAACCCTGACCGGTCCCTTTACGAAACGCAGTGACAATGATAAAGTACGGCACTATTTTTTTGAAAGGCAGGTGACATGTGCGGGTTATTATTACGCTTCGATGTGAACAAGAAAAATGTGGTCATTCTTACACCACGTCCAAGAACAAACGAACCACCAACCAACGCATTCAACTTCGCAAGTATTGCAAGTGTTGCCGAGGACAACAACTCTTCAAAGAGACCAAGTAAAACCAAATAGGCCCGTAGCTCCAACTGGTAGAGCGTCGGTCTCCAAAACCGATTGTTGTCGGTTCGAATCCGGCCGGGCCTGCCATACTGATTGCTATTTTTGCGTTGACAAAATGGCGTTTTTTAGATTAACTGTGCCCACTATTTTGATGATTAGCTGTATGATTGCATCGACACGGTACAATAGTTGATAAAAGACAAAAAGCAAGTGGTTTTAACTGGTATCAATGACGTGTTGGTCAGTTGTGACAGATGAGTGAATGTGACACGAGTACGAGTAAGTTTGGATTGAAATATTGACGGTCAGCATGATAAGCAAGTGGGTTGATGGACTAAAAGAAGAGGTTAGGCTGATTGAGTGGCCCAAGTGGCCGGATGTTTGGCAAAACGTTTTGAGTGTGGTCTTGCTATCATTTGTTATTGGGTTTTTGGTATGGGTTTGTGACATATTGGTGACAGGTGCGATATTAACGGTCGGCAAGTGGGTTTAGTGGGTAGGTGTGCGAATGATTGCAAACGGTTAAATCGCAAGTGGTCCTTTTGTTTGGGTGATGAAGTGGTTGTTAAGAATCGGTGTGGAGGCGAGGTGAGATGATGAGAGATAAAGAGAGTGGAATGGATCAAGAGCGGCAGGTGGATGAAGCTGTGTTGGGTGAAAAAGGGGGGCGTTTGGAGTCCTTTGATGCAGGAGAGGTAGAGGGCGAGGCATATCAGGAGGGTGCCGAGTGGTATATTATCCAATGTTTTTCGGGTCAAGAATACAAGGTGTTGGCACATATCCAGCGCCTCATTGAGGACAATGGGTATCAGGATCGTATCCATCGGCTTTTGGTTCCTGAAGAAGAGACGGTTGAAATTAAAAACAATAAGCGAATAGAAAAATTAACCAAGTTATATCCTGGTTATGTGTTTATTCACATGAAATATGATATTCATATCCATCAGGGTATTCGCGATATTTTGGGGGTGTCAGGATTTATCGGAACCAAAGGCGTTCCGTCCCCGGTAACCCAAGACGACATGTTGAAAATTCTGCGTAAGGCGGGTGAAAAATCCAAGAAGATTGATGTTGATTTTGAAGAGGGTGAGATGGTGAAGGTTGTGTCAGGTCCCTTCAGGGGGTATTCTGGTGCGATTTCTGAAATCAACGCTGAAAAGGGGATGTTAAAAGCGATGATTTCAGTATTTGGCAGAGAGACCCCTGTTCAACTTGATTTCGATCAAGTTGAAAAGGCGGTGGGTTAAGTACTTTTTCTTTGATTGTGGGTTTGTCTCCGTGTTGTGACGTGTTAACGATGTGTTGGTTTAAGTGAGAGTGAGATAGTTATGTCCAAGCCAGCTGGCAAAGGTAAAGTAGTTGTAAAGAAAATTAAACTGCAAATCATGGCAGGGAAAGCCAATCCTGCACCTCCTATTGGGCCTGCTTTAGGTCAGGCGGGGGTTAATATTATGGAGTTTTGTAAGGCGTATAACGAGGCCACCAAAGACCGTGGCAGCTTGGTCATTCCGGTTGAAATCTCCGTTTACCAAGACAAGTCGTTTACCTTCGTGTTAAAAACACCCCCAACCACGGTATTAATTTTGCAAAAAATTGGCCTTGATAAGGGCTCTGCTAACCCTAATACCAACATTATTGGGTCGATCACATTGGATCAGATCAAAGAAATTGCAGAAATCAAGTTAGAGGATTTAAATGCGTCATCTCTGGAATCGGCGATGAAAATTATTGAAGGTTCCGCAAGGAGTATTGGGGTGAAGGTGCAACGATGAAGCGAGGAAAAAAATATCGATTGGTTAGTCAGGTTGTGGATCGTTCTTTGGTCTATCCGGTGTCTGATGCAGTGCGTCTCATTCAACAACATCCTGTGGCGACGTTTGACGAAACCTTAGAGGTTCATTTCCATTTGGGAATTGACCCGCGTCAAGCAGATCAGCAAATACGTGGCACCCTTGACTTGCCGCACGGCACGGGTAAAGCCACGTTCGTATTGGTGGTGGCCCAAGGGGAGATGGCCATGAAAGCCACAGAAGCGGGTGCGGATGTGGTGGGCTCCGACGATGTGATTGAGCGTATTTCAGGTGGTTGGTTGGGCTTTGACGTGATGATTGCAACCCCTGACATGATGGCTAAATTGGGCAAGCTGGGTAAGTTGTTGGGGGCTCGTGGGTTGATGCCCAATCCTAAAAGCGGCACTGTGACCACTGATGTGGCCCAGGCGGTCAAAGGGTTTAAGGGTGGTCGCGTTGAGTACCGAAACGATAAATTAGGCAATATCCACTTGGGTATTGGTAAATTATCTTTTTCTGAAGAAAAATTAGTGGAAAATTTTCAATCCATTTACGACACCATTGTTCGAATTAAGCCATCCAAATCAAAAGGGATCTACTTGCGATCGGTTTCATTGTCATCCACAATGGGGCCTGGTCTTTTCGTTGAGAATGCTCGGATGAAACGCAAGGAGGCAAAATAATGGGTGTGCTACATGCCAAGGCACCTGAAGTACAGACCATTACCGAAATGGTAGAGGGCTCTACTTTGGTGGTATTTGCAGATTTTCGCGGGATGTCAGTGGGCAGTACCACCCAATTGCGTAAGGCATTGCGTGGTGTGGGAGCCCAATTAAGGGTGGTAAAAAACACCCTGGCGTTTCGGGCCCTTCAGCAGCTTGATATTGACATTTCGGGGCATATTCTTGAAGGACCTTCTGCATTGGTGTACACCAATGGGGATGTGGTGACGGTTGCCAAAACATTGTCCAAGTTCAAATCAGGTACTGAGTTCTTTAAGTTGAAGGGGGGGGTCATTGAGCGTCGGTTTATTTCAGATAAGCAAGTGGATCATTTGGCATCATTGCCATCTCGAGAGGAGTTGATTGCACAGGCACTTCGTGCCATGAAATCCCCTATTACAGGGTTTGTTACGGTTGCTGCTGGGCCGTTGCGTGGGTTTGTAACCTGTGTTGATGGGATTAGAAAGCAAAAAGAGTCGAACTAGTGTCGTTGTGTTGGATGGGTCTATATGACCGTGTACAGTTGGAGGATTATAATGTCTGAAGTTGCAAGTGAAGTTAAATTGTCTCAAAATGCCGAATTGATCATGAATACCTTGTCTAATTTGACGGTATTAGAATTGGCAGACTTGGTATCGGCTCTAGAAGAAAAGTTTGGCGTGTCAGCGGCTGCACCTGCTATGGTAGTAGGTGCCGTTGCGGCACCAGTTGGTGGGGCGGGCAGTGACGATGCGGGATCCGACTCGGTTTCGGTCATTTTGGCTGATTGTGGGGATAAAAAAATTCAGGTCTTGAAGGTTGTGCGTGAGTTAACAGGGTTGGGTCTGAAAGAGGCCAAGGATTTGGTGGATGCCACCCCTAAACCGGTCAAAGAAGGCATCACCAAAGAAGAGGCGGATAAAATTAAAAAAGCGCTTGAAGAGCAAGGTGCAAAGGTTGAAATTAAATAACGTGTCACTGTTTGTCTTTTAGAATAATGTTCAGGCAAATTGAGTCATTACGGATGGCTCAATTTGTCATTTTTATGAGGTGATGTAGTGGCTGACCAAACAAGACCCCGTGTTCCCCTTCACGATCGTTCTAAGCCTGAGTTGGTAACGGTTCCTAACTTAATTGATATTCAGGTCGGTTCTTTCAAGAAATTTATTTCGCATGGCTTAAAAGAGGAATTTAAGACAATCTCTCCTATTGTTGCGTATGGTGGGAAATATGAATTGGAATTTTTGGAGACTTACACACTAGATGAGCCAGAATTTTCCTTTGAAGAATGCCAGCATCGCGAAACCACCTACTCGGCAGCATTGCGTGTGCCCGTTCGGTTGATCAATCGTGAAACGGGTGAAATCACCGAGCAAACCGTTTTTATGAGTGATATCCCTTTGATGAGTGAGACAGGTACTTTTTTAGTTAATGGTACCGAGCGGGTAGTGGTGAGTCAGTTTATTCGCTCACCTGGTGTTTATTTTAGAAAAAAGCCTGGTCTTACCCCTGACCGTGTGTCTTATCGTGCCACCGTTATTCCCAATCGTGGGGCGTGGCTAGAAATTGAAACCGATTCATCTTCGTTGCTGTATGCCAATATTAACAAGATACGCAAGGTGCCGGTTTCTACCTTTTTAGGGGCATTGGGTTTTTCAACCGACGAACTCATGTCACGTTGTGGTCGCTTTGATGCCTTTGCTCGTACGGTTGAAAAATTCCCTGTCCCTTCCATGGATGATGCCCTTATTGATATCTATCGCAAGTTGCGTCCTGGTGATCCTGTGACCCTTGAAGGTGCCAAAGCATTGCTCAACAACTTGTTTTTTGAGTCTTCGAAATATGATTTGGGTGATGTGGGCCGTTATCGTATTAACCGTCGACTGGAGTTGTCCGTTGACATGGGGATTCATGTCTTAACCCGTGATGACATTTTAGCTGCGGTTGAGTACACCGCCATGTTGGTGGCGGGCGAAGGTGTTGTGGATGATATCGATCACTTGGGTAATCGGCGTGTGCGTAGTGTGGGGGAACAATTACAAAAGCAATTTCGGGTTGGCCTTTCTCGGTTAGAGCGACTCATCAAAGAGCAGTTAGCCGTAAAAGGGAACGATCGAATTGTCCCCCAGCATTTAATTAACATTCGACCTTTGGTTGCGGTGATGCGAGAGTTTTTTGGTAGTTCTCAATTGTCTCAGTTTATGGATCAAACCAATCCCTTGGCTGAAATTGCCCACAAGCGCCGTCTTAGTGCGTTAGGTCCCGGTGGCTTAACCAAAGAGCGTGCGGGGTTTGAGGTGCGTGATATTCACCCTTCTCACTACGGACGGATTTGTCCCATTGAAACGCCCGAAGGTCCCAATGCTGGCCTAATTGGTCCTTTGGCGACGTTTGCTACGATTAATGAGTTTGGTTTTATCGAAACCCCTTATGTTAAAGTTAAAAACGGGGTGGTCACCTCTGAGGTGGATTGGTTTACCGCTGACTCTGAAGACCGCTACTGCATCGCCCCCTGGGACTCTCCCCAAGATGCGAATGGCCAACTTCAAGGCCCAACCTGTGTGGCCCGTGTGAATCGTGAACTTCAAATTATTACTCCCGAAGAAGTGCAATATATTGGGGTGTCGCCCAAGCAGCTGGTGGGTGTTTCTTGTGGGTTGATTCCCTTTTTAGAACATGATGATGCCAACCGTGCGTTAATGGGTGCCAATATGCAACGCCAAGCGGTGCCCTTGGTTTACCCTGATAATCCCTATGTGGGAACGGGACTAGAAAGGGTTGTAGCCACTGATTCGTGCGTATTACTCAAAGCCAAGCACGATGGTGTGGTAACGGCCGTCACGGGAGAGGAAATTGTCGTTAAAACGTCTGAAGGGGATGATTATTACATTTTGACCAAATATGCCCGCTCCAATCAGAATACTTGTCGCAATCAACGTCCGATTGTAAAGGTGGGGGATCACGTAATCAAAGGACAAGTGTTAGCAGATGGAACCTCTACACGAAACGGCGAATTGGCGTTGGGTCGCAATGTTTTGGTGGCATTTGTGCCTTGGGAAGGGTACAATTTTGAAGACGCCATTGTCATTTCTGAGCGGTTGGTGCAAGAGGATGTGTTTTCCTCCATCCATATTCACAAATATGAAATTGATGTTCGTTCAACCAAGCTAGGCCCTGAAGAGATTACCTGGGAACTGCCGAATGTCAGTGAGGATGCCGTTCGCAATTTAGATGAGAATGGAATCATTCGTGTGGGGGCCCTGGTAAAAGCCGGGGATATTTTAGTGGGCAAAGTGACCCCTAAAGGGGAAACCGAGCCCCCGGCCGAAGAAAAATTATTGCGTGCTATTTTTGGGGATAAAGCACGTGATATGCGTGATACCTCTTTGCGGGTGTCGTCTGGCGGTTCGGGTAAAGTGATTGGTGTTCGTGTGTTTTCGAAAGACACCAAAGACAACTTGCCGCCCGGGGTCACCTGTATTGTTCGCGTGTATGTGGCACAAATTCGCAAGGTTTCGATTGGCGATAAAATGGCGGGTCGTCATGGCAACAAGGGGGTTATTTCCACCATCCTACCCGTTCAAGACATGCCCTTTTTGCCTGATGGTACACCCATTGACATTATGTTAAATCCTCTGGGCGTCCCCTCGCGTATGAATGTCGGGCAATTATTTGAAACCCTACTGGGAATGGCCAGTCACTACTTGGGTACGAATTTCGAGGTTCAGCTATTTGATGAGATTTTTGAAGAGCTTGCCTCTGTCAAAGCCGTTGAATCCAAATTAGAGGCGGCTTCTCAAATTGAAGGGAACCAGTGGATTTCTACAACCGGAAAGGTGTCCTTGCGTGATGGCCGATCAGGCCTTCCCTTCGAGCGTGATGTGACGGTTGGCTACATGTACATGGTCAAACTGATTCACTTGGTAGAAGACAAAATTCACGCCCGTTCTACTGGTCCTTATTCTCTGGTGACCCAGCAGCCATTGGGCGGGAAAGCCCATTACGGTGGTCAGCGATTTGGTGAAATGGAAGTGTGGGCACTAGAGGCTTATGGGGCTGCCCATACGTTGCAAGAAATGTTGACCATTAAATCAGATGATTTGACAGGTCGTGCCCGTGCATACGAATCGATTATTAAGGGGAAGGTTTTGAGCCGACCTGGTACCCCTGAGTCCTTTAGGGTCTTATTACGTGAGTTGCGTTCTATTGGGCTGGATGTACGCATTCGATCAGCGGATGGGTCTGAAGTTGACAATCGTTAGGAGTAATGAATGTTTCTAAGTAACGCGTCAGAATTCGACTTTTTAGAGATTGGCTTGGCATCTCCCGACCGCATTCGTTTTTGGTCATACGGAGAAGTTGAAAAGCCTGAAACCATCAATTATCGTACATTTAAGCCCGAGCGCCGTGGGTTGTTTTGCGAAAAAATATTTGGTCCAGTTAAGGACTGGGAGTGTTCTTGCGGTAAATATCGGCGTGTACGCTACCGTGGCATTGTATGCGAGCGTTGTGGTGTCGAAGTTACCCACTCCAAGGTGCGTCGCGAGCGAATGGGGCATATTGAGTTAGCGGCTGATGTGTGTCATATCTGGTTTTTAAAAGGTGTTCCCAGTTACATTGGCCTGTTGCTTGATATCTCGGCCCGTCAGTTGGAAGAAGTCGTGTATTATGACTCTTACATTGTCACCGATTTAGACCCATCACTTGAGGGGCAGTTGGCCCTCCGTCAAACCATTGGCATCGTGGAGTACAGTGAGCTTAAATCCAAGTTCGGCAATGGCTTTAAGGCTGAAATGGGTGCATCTGCGATTAAAAAGTTGTTGTCAGAATTGCATCTAAAAGAATTGGCCATTCAAATTCGAGAGTCATTATCTGATGCAAAAGGCCAGAAACGTCTCAAATTGACCAAACGGCTCCGCATTGTTGAGAGCTTGTTAAAGTCCGGTAACCAGCCGGAATGGATGATTTTAGAGGTTATTCCTGTGATGCCCCCTGATCTGCGACCCATGGTTCAGCTAGAAGGGGGGCGTTTTGCGACCTCTGATCTTAACGACTTGTATCGACGGGTAGTCAATCGTAACAATCGACTCAAGCGTTTGATCGATATCGGTGCACCCGATATGATCGTTCGTAACGAGAAAAGAATGTTGCAAGAAGCCGTTGATGTCTTAATTTCAAACGGGAAGCGTGGTCGGTCCGTGACGGGTTCTAATGGGCGTCCCCTCAAAAGTTTGGGGAATATTATTGAGGGTAAGCAAGGTCGTTTTCGTCAGAATCTTTTGGGTAAACGGGTGGATTATTCGGCCCGTTCGGTGATTGTGGTGGGCCCTCATTTAAAATTTAATCAGTGTGGTTTGCCCAAAGAAATGGCATTGGAATTGTTTAAGCCTTTTATTGTTCGTAAATTGGTGGATTATGGACATGTCTCCAATGTCAAGAGTGCCAAGCGAAAAATTGAGCGTCGTGAGGTGGTGGTTTGGGATGTCTTAGAAGAGGTGATCAAGGGGCAGCCTGTATTATTAAATCGTGCCCCTACCTTGCACCGTTTGGGTATTCAAGCGTTTGAGCCTATATTGGTTGAGGGATCAGCTATTCAGGTGCATCCCCTGGTTTGTTATGCTTTCAATGCGGATTTTGATGGCGACCAGATGGCGGTCCATGTCCCCCTCTCCTTAGAAGCCCAAGCGGAGTGTCGCTTACTCATTATGGCGGTTAATAACATTTTGTCTCCCTCAAGTGGCAAAGCCATCGTGACACCCACTCAAGATATGGTATTGGGTATTTATTTTCTGACGAGTGAAAATGAGGCATCCTTGTTGGGAAAAGGTAAGTATTTCGTGAGTGTTGACGAGGCCTTCCGTGCACTGGAGGCCAAAGCCATTGCCATTCAGTCACAGATTGTGGTGAAAGTTGAGTCGGAGCGATACACCACTACGATGGGGCGTGTCATTTTTAATTCTGAAGTCAATGCGGTGTTAAAACGTCGAGGGTTTACCTCTATTCCCTTTGTCAATGAGATTGTGGGTAAAAAGCGCTTAGGGGAGCTGGTTTCCAAGTGGTTTTCAGCATTTGGTAATGATGTGATTGTTGAATTACTGGATCGCCTGAAGTCGATTGGGTTTCATTATTCCACCTTGTCCGGTATTTCTATCTCTATTGATGACTTGCGCATACCCCCCGACAAAGCCAAACTATTGGCCAAAGCTGAACGTGAGATTGGGGTATTGGTCAAACAACGTGAGTCTGGTGCTTTGCCTGCACGTGAAATGCAATTACGGAGCAATGATGTGTGGCGTGAAACCACCCATGCGGTATCTAATTCCCTTGAAAATACGCTTGGCCAGTTGAATAACCTATATATTATGGCTCATTCTGGTGCACGTGGTAACATTGACCAGGTAAGACAGCTTGCTGGTATGCGGGGATTGATGTCGGATGCACAGGGGCGTATTGTAGACATTCCAATTAAGTCAAATTTTAAAGAGGGACTAACACTAACTGAATATTTCATTTCTTCGTATGGGGCCCGTAAAGGGTTGGTTGATACCGCATTGCGTACCGCTGATTCTGGCTACTTAACCCGCCGTTTGGTTGATGTAGCCCAAGATGTCATGATTTCTGAGCCGGATTGTGGTGTTTCCGAAGGGGTCGATGTTCAAGCCGTCAAAGATGGGATCAACATCATTGTACCGCTGGTTGATTTGATGGTGGGTCGGGTCAGTGTTCATGCCATTCAGCATCCTTTGAAGGGTCATGTATTGGTGCATGCGGGACAATTGATTACAGATGAGATGGCGGCCCAAGTAAACGAGGCCGGCATTGAAGTGGTGACCCTTCGGAGTGTGTATAAATGCCGTTCCACCCGCGGTATTTGTCAGAAGTGCTATGGTGTTGATTTGGCAACTGGCAGGCTGATTAACATTGGGGAGGCTGTTGGGATTATTGCGGCACAATCTATTGGAGAACCGGGTACCCAGTTAACCATGCGGACCTTCCACACCGGCGGGGTTGACTTAAGAAAATCATCTAAGGTTGAAATACGGGCCAAACATGCAGGCGTGGTGGAAATACCGGCCGAATTACAAGCCAGTCGTATTGTGGAAAACGATGACCCTTACTGGGTATCGACCGCAGAGGGTGTGGTCAACGTCTTGTTATCGGATGGTCAACGCCGGTCTTATTTATTACCAGCGGGGAGTATTCTGGTCGCACGCCCCAAAGACAAGGTTGCCATTGGGGACTTGTTGGCTGAATATGACCCCGGCTATGAGTATGTAGTGGCTGAAGCAGAAGGAATTGTGAAGATTGTCGGTACAGATGTTCATGAACGATTGGACGAACACGGCAAGGTAGTCAGTTTGTACGGTGTTAAGGACGGGGAAATTTTTGTCTACAACCCAGATGTAACGCATGAGTACATTGTGCCTAAAAAAGTTGGTTTATTATATGAAGCAGGTAATCGAATCAAGTTAGAAGGGGATCTGGCTGCGGGTGTGCGTCTGCAGAGTGGGGGCATTGTGGTGTCCTGTCATAAATTAGAAGGGGCAACCGAGGGGCGAAGTCGGGAGTCATATCGGTTGGTGATTTCTCCTGGTCACTCTTATCCGGTCAATGCGGGGGCTTCGTTCTTTATCAAGGAAGGCGATCGGGTGTCAGTTGGCGAAGTGATCGCACGCGAGCGAATCAGCGACTCTGATGCCTCTAAAACCAAAGATATTGTTCAAGGTTTACCCCGAGTTGAAGAATTGTTTGAGGCACGTCGACCCAAAGACTGTGCGGTTCTGTCTGAAATGGATGGCATTGTCGAGCTTTCTGATGCTGACGGCTATCGTTTGGTAAGTGTAACGGCTGAGTCTGGGGCACGAAAGGAAGTCAAAATTCCATTTGGTGTTCGATTGAAGGTCTACTCAGGAAAAGTAGTGCGGGCAGGGGATCAATTAACGGATGGGGTGATTAATCCCCACGATGTATTAGAAACCAAAGGGGTGTTTGCGGCACAAACCTATCTGTCGAACGAAATTCAAAAGGTATATACTTCTCAGGGTGTTCAAATTAATAGCAAACACATTGAAGTGATTGTACGTCAAATGACGCGTAAAATTGCCATTATATCGATGGGTGACAGTTCCTTTTTGCCTAATGAACTTATCGATTCTCGTTTGTTTGATCAAACCAATTTGTCGCTCATTTATGACCAACGTGAAGTGTGTGTGGGAGAACGGGTATTACTTGGTATTACCCGTGCTTCTCTAAATACAGAGAGTTTTGTATCCGCCTCGTCCTTTCAGCAAACCGCAAGTGTCTTAACCAAGGCGGCGTTAGAAGGGCAATCGGATCCGATGGAAGGCTTAAAAGAAAACGTTATTATTGGCCGATTAATTCCTGCGGGTACTGGCATGCCCAATTATGCCCAAATTGGGTTTTCTAATGTAGAATACTCTCCTCGTATTGAACGGGATGAATTATTCTCGGATGATAGTGAAAACCTTCGGTCTGTTGAAGTTTAGTTAAAGGAGATTACATTGCCTACATTTAATCAATTGGTTCGGTCCCGACGTCGTCCTAAGTCCAAACGAAACAAAGCCCCTGCGTTGATGGGGTGTCCCCAACGTCGTGGTATTTGCACCCGTGTCTATATTCAAACCCCCAAAAAGCCTAATTCAGCCCTTCGCAAAGTGGCACGTGTGAAGCTTTCTAACGGATATGAAGTGACGTGTTTTATTCCTGGTGAGGGACACAACCTGCAAGAACACTCTGTGGTGTATCTGCGTGGAGGGCGAGTCAAAGATTTACCGGGTGTTCGTTATCGTACTCAACGTGGTGTAGGCGATTTGCAAGGTGTGAATAACCGTAAGAAAGCACGGTCGGTGTATGGTACCAAACGTGATAAGAAAGAAGGGAAAAAATAAATGAGTCGCAAGCGTAGACACGATGGTCGTCGGGTGGTTTTGGATCCTGAGTATCAAAATGAAAAAATCGGTAAATTTATTAATAAAGTTATGTTAGATGGTAAAAAAACGGTGGCACAAAAAATTGTTTATATGGCGTTACAGCGCCTTTCTGATCTGGTCAATGAGCCGGTAATTGATGCCTTTGAAAAAGTGTTGAAGCATGCCGCCCCATTAATGGAGGTGAAATCACGTCGTGTGGGAGGGTCTACCTACCAGGTTCCGGTGGATGTGAGTCCAGATCGTGGGTATTCCTTAGCCGTTCGTTGGTTAATTTCCAATTCCCGTGCCAAATCGGGAAAGGCTTTCTTTTTACGATTATCAGATGAATTGGTGGATACTTATAACAAAGTCGGCACCACCATCAAAAAGCGTGAAGAAGCCCATAAGATGGCTGAAGCCAACAAAGCATTTTCTCATTTTCGTTGGTAGGTAAGTAAGGATAACGGTCATGCAAAAAAAAACAGATCTCTCTAAATTACGAAACATCGGCATTGCCGCACATATTGATGCCGGTAAAACCACATTAACCGAACGGATTCTATTTTATACTGGTAAATCACATAAAATCGGTGAGGTGCATGATGGGAATGCCACCATGGACTGGATGGTACAAGAGCAAGAACGTGGTATCACGATTACATCGGCAGCCACCACTTGTTTTTGGGGTGATCACAACATAAATATTATTGATACCCCTGGTCACGTTGATTTTACGGTAGAAGTAGAGCGTTCTTTGCGGGTATTAGACGGCATGGTGGCGGTTTTCTGTGCGGTTGGGGGGGTGCAACCACAGAGTGAAACGGTATGGCGTCAAGCAACAAAATACAAAGTGCCTCGCATTGCCTTCGTGAATAAAATGGATCGGGTGGGGGCTGATTTTAACCGTGTCATGGCCATGATGCGTGATCATTTAGGGGCATCGCCTGTCGTGGTGAACTATCCTATTGGTTCAGAAGATCAGTTTTTGGGGGTCATTGATTTAATTCAGTTCGAAGAAGTTCACTTTTTAGATGAGACGGGTGCAAAAATTGAGCGTCGACCCATTCATGAGTCTCGTTTGACATTGGCCAACGATCTACGCGAAAAATTATATGAAGCAGCGTCTGAATCCGATGACGAATTAATTGAAACCTATTTGGAAACGGGGTCTTTAAGTACCGAGCAATTGTTAATTGGATTGCGCAAATCCACCATATCAGGGTTAAGGATTCCCATGTTTTGCGGATCGGCCTTTAAAAACAAGGGGGTCCAAAATTTATTGGATGGCGTGGTTCAGTTTTTGCCTTCTCCGCTTGATGTTGGTGCTGTTTCTGGCACTAACCCTCAAAATGGTGATATCCTGAACTTACAACCCGCAGATGATGAAGCATTGAGTGCACTTGCTTTCAAAGTCCAGACGGATCCTTTTGTGGGCAAACTAACTTATTTACGTGTTTATTCGGGTAAACTATCCCCTGGTAGTTATGTGGATAATTCCACCCGTGGAAAGCGGGAAAGAATCGGACGTATCATGCAAATGCATGCCAATTCTCGACAGGATGTTGATGGGGCATCGGCAGGCGACATTGTGGGTGTGATTGGGCTTAAGTTTACTAAAACAGGCGACACGCTTTGTGCAGAAGATAAGCCGGTCCTATTAGAAAACATTGATTTTCCGGAACCCGTCATTTTTGTTGCCATCGAACCCAAGACAAAAAGTGATCAAGAAAAATTAGGCACTTCCCTTGAGAAATTATCCGACGAAGACCCAACTTTTCGATATCGTACTGACCCCGAAACCAATCAAACCATTATTTCTGGTATGGGTGAGTTGCATTTGGAAATTATTTGCGATCGTCTTCTCCGAGAATTTAATGTTCAGGCTAATGTGGGCAAGCCTCAAGTGGCTTACCGCGAATCCATTCGGGCATATGCCAAAGCCGAAGGTAAATTTATTCGTCAAACCGGGGGGCGAGGTCAATATGGGCATTGTATCTTAGAAATCGAGCCTTTGGGCCGGGGTGACGGGTTTATTTTTGAAACCAAAGTAGTGGGTGGCCGCATCCCAAAAGAATACATCCCCTCCATTGAAAAAGGTGTCAAAGAAGCATTTTCAACTGGGATTATTGCCAATTTTCCGGTCGTCGATATCAAGGTAACCGTATTGGATGGTTCTTTTCACCCTGTGGATAGTTCAGATGTTGCCTTTCAGATTGCGGGATCTTACGCTGTAAAAGATGCCTTTGCTGAGGCTACCCCTGTTATTCTTGAGCCGATTATGGATGTTGAAGTTGAAGTCCCTGAAGCCAATATGGGGGATACCATTTCGGATCTTAATAGTCGTCGTGGCAAAATCGAAAAGATCGATTCGGGGTCTAATGGTGCCCAGCAAATCAAAGCCATGGTACCTTTATCGGAGATGTTTGGTTATTCCACTTCACTTCGGTCTTTGACCCAAGGTCGTGGTGTTTACAGTATGCGCTTCTTTATGTATAGTGAGACGCCCAAAAATGTATTTGATTCTTTGGTTGCGGATCGTTCGAAGTCAAAATAAGAAAATGAGGAGTTTTAGCCATGGCAAAAGAGAAATTTGAGCGTAAGAAGCCCCATGTGAACGTTGGGACCATTGGTCACGTTGACCATGGCAAGACGACATTAACAGCAGCCATTACGAAGGTATTGGCGTCCGAGAACAAGGCAGAATTCAAGGCCTACGATCAGATCGATGCGGCACCTGAAGAGCGGGCACGGGGTATTACGATTGCGACGGCCCACGTGGAGTATGAGACGGAAGGTCGTCATTATGCCCACGTGGACTGTCCTGGGCACGCGGACTATGTCAAGAACATGATTACGGGGGCGGCGCAGATGGACGGGGCGATATTGGTGGTGAGTGCGGCAGACGGGCCGATGCCACAGACGCGCGAGCACATTTTGTTGGCACGGCAGGTAAATGTGCCCTACATTGTGGTATTTATGAACAAGATCGACATGGTGGACGATTTGGAATTGGTGGATTTGGTTGAGATGGAATTAAGGGAATTGTTATCGAAGTATGAATTTCCTGGTGACAGTATCCCGTTTGTGAAGGGGTCGGCGTTAAAGGCATTGGAGACAGCGGATAGTTCACGTCAAGATGCCCATGCGAAGTGCATATGGGAATTGATGGACGCGATTGACAGTTATATCCCACTACCTGAGCGGGATGTCGACAAGCCATTTTTGATGCCGATTGAGGATGTGTTTAGCATCACGGGTCGGGGGACAGTGGGAACGGGTCGTGTGGAGCGTGGACGGGTGAAGGTGGGCGAAGAAGTTGAGATAGTGGGGATGGGGATTGAGACGAAGAAGACGACGGTAACGGGGATTGAGATGTTCCGCAAGTTGTTAGACGAAGGGCAGGCGGGCGACAATTTGGGTGTGTTGTTACGAGGGGTGGACAAAGAAGAGTTAACGCGGGGGATGGTGTTGGCCAAACCCGGGTCGATTAAGCCGGCACGTCGGTTCAAAGCGGAAGTGTATGTACTGAAAAAAGAAGAAGGTGGACGCCACACGGCCTTTTTTGATGGGTATCGTCCCCAGTTTTATATTCGGACAACGGATGTGACGGGATCGATCAAGTTGCCCGAGGGTGTGGAGATGGTGATGCCCGGTGACAACATTGGGTTAGAGGTGGAGTTGATTGTACCGGTGGCATGTGAAGAGCGGTTGCGTTTTGCGATTCGCGAGGGTGGCCGTACGGTTGGGGCGGGTGTTGTAACCCAGATTATTGAGTAATCA
>Ga0209358_10000708_pt1 | contig 28452 bp, 25 predicted proteins | sample LauGreFa1BDMLBSN_2_FD_187574 | JGI IMG/M metagenome (GOLD analysis project Ga0209358, IMG submission 187574) | Freshwater lake microbial communities from Lake Michigan, USA - Fa13.BD.MLB.SN (SPAdes) (version 2) | ecosystem: Environmental > Aquatic > Freshwater > Lake | place: Lake Michigan, USA...
CGATGATACCCTGATGGCAAATTGGTCGTCATCAGCATGATCTCATTGGGCAATGCTTTAATCCGATTGCAATAAGAACGAATTAACTCAAACACATCCGGATTTTTTTTATGCGGCATGATACTCGAGCCCGTAGTTAAGGTATCAGGAAACTGAATAAATCCAAAATTTTGATTCATAAACAAACAGGCATCCATGCTTAATTTAGCTAAAGTGTCTGCAATATTTGCCATGGCCATCGCAGTAATTCTTTCCGCTTTGCCCCTGCCCATTTGCGCATAAACTACATTAAAGTTTAAGGATTCAAATCCTAATAATTCTGTAGTTCTTGTACGATTAATTGGGAAGGAAGAGCCATAACCTGCAGCAGAACCTAATGGGTTTTTGTTAACTACATTATAGGCCGCATGCAACATGGTCATATCATCCACCAAACTTTCCGCATAAGCCCCTAGCCAAAGTCCAAAGGAGGATGGCATCGCTAATTGCAAATGCGTATAACCAGGCAATAAATCATTTTTATGCGCCTCACTTTTGGTTTGTAATAATTTGAAAAAATCGTTGACCGATGCGCTTAATTGAATTAATTCCGCACGAAGAAATAGTTTAATGTCAACTAAAACTTGGTCATTTCTACTTCTAGCACTATGAATTTTTTTTCCAATATCTCCCAACTTCGAAGTCAACAATATTTCCACCTGAGAATGAATATCTTCAACACCTGGTGCTAATGTAAATTTTCCATCTTGAATGCTTTGATATATTTCAACAAGTGCTTTTTTTAATTGTACCAATTCATCTGCTGTCAATAAACCAACTTCCGATAACATGGTAATATGTGCGATTGAACCGAGTACATCATAGGATGCCAAGTATTGATCCATCTCTTGATCATTACCAATGGTAAATTTTTCAACCGCAGATGCGACATCATTATTTTTTTGCCAAAGTTTACTCATGGTTGAAAATTATTGAAAGTAATTGAATATAAGTGGTTACGCCTTCTTTGATTTCGTTTGTAAATATAAATTCATCTGCGGTATGGCTTCTTGCAGAATCACCAGGGCCCATTTTTAAGGTTGGAAAAGGCATCAAGGCTTTATCCGAAGTAGTGACTGAGCCATAATAACCTTTACCTAGCGCCAACCCTGCTTTGATGATCACATGATCCAGGGCGATACCTGAGGATCTCATCCGTAAACTTCTTGGGGTAACTTCCGATTTTACATGCTGCCCAATCGTCGCTAATACTTCTTCAAAAGTATACAATTCATTTACACGCACATCCACCACCATCTTACAATTCGAAGGTACCACATTGTGCTGTTTGTTATCTGTTTCAATAACGGTTGCCGTCATTTTTACTTGTCCTAGTAAATCTGACACTTTATCAAATTGGTAATTTCTAAACCATTCTAAATCTGCAAGTATTTTATACAAAGCATTTTCACCTTCCTCCCTTGCGGCATGCCCTGCTTTGCCGGTTGCAATCACATCTAATACCATCAGTCCGCGTTCAGCAATGGCAAGTTCCAATTTAGTAGGCTCTCCTACAATTCCAAATTCAATTTTTGGTAATTGGGGTAATACCAATTCAATGCCATCATGTCCCGAAATTTCTTCCTCTGCAGATGCTACAAAAATAATATTGTAGGGCAAATTTTCTTTTTCATAGAAATATAAAAAGGTAGCCAATAAGCTAACCAAACAACCGCCGGCATCATTACTTCCTAAACCAAATAGTTTTCCTTCCGCCTCAAAAGGATGAAATGGATCAACTGTATATCCTTTGTTTGGTTTAACTGTATCATGGTGTGAATTCAATAATAAAGAAGGCTTCTTGGGATCAAAATGTAAATTAGTGGCCCAGATATTATTGACTAATCTTTCCGTTTTAATTTTTCGCGCCTGTAAAAAATGAACTAAGACATCGGCAGTCTTATTCTCTTCCTTACTGAAAGATGGAATTGCAATTAATGATTTCAATAAATCAATAGCTTCCTTATGAAGCAAATTGATTATTTCATGATTCAGTGTTATGTTAATATTAATTGACATTAGTTCGTTATTGTAGTACCTGCAGTACCATTGATTAATTCATGTAGCTTTTCTGCTTTTCCGATAATGACCGATTGCACGCCGCCATTTAATGCTAAAAAAGCATTGTCAATTTTTGGTATCATCCCTTCAAAGATGACATTTTCTTTTTTAAGTTGGCTGTATGTTAGATGATTAATAGATGAAATTATAGAACCTTCATTAGTAACATCTCTTAACACCCCTTCTTTTTCAAATCCATAAACAAGGTGCACTTGATACAATCCCGACATAGCAACAGCAATACTTTGCGCAATGGTATCCGCATTGGTATTCAATAACTGACCAGCCCCGTCATGGGTAATGGGTGCAATAACCAACCTTGTATTATTCAATAATTGTTGGTGAATAAATCCAGTATTTACTTCATCAATATCCCCTACAAATCCAAAATCAATATTGGCATCAATACGCTTATGCGCTTTTATCAAATTACCATCAACACCAGAAAGTCCAATTGCATTTACATGCATCGCTTGCAGTTGTGCGATTATATTTTTGTTAATGTAACCTGCATAAACCATAGTTACAATTTTCAAAGTTTCCACATCTGTAATTCTTCTTCCTTCCACCATTGTTTGCTCCACACCTAATTTCGCGGCCAAGCTAGTAGCCAATTTTCCACCGCCATGCACTAAAATAGCCTGACCTTCTATTGTAGAGAAAGCAGTAAGGAAATTTGTTAACAATGTAGGATTGTCAACAATATTGCCTCCTATTTTAATGACGTATAATTTTTCCATAAAATACTTTCCTGCTTTTATTTGTTTGTGGCCATTAATATTTCCGACAAAACCGCTTGTGCTGCCCAAACTCTATTGGACGCTTCTTTGGTAACCAAACTATTCGCGCCATCTAATATTTCGTCACTTAACTCCACATTTCTTCTAACAGGCAAACAGTGCATCACTTTTGCATGATTAGACACTGCTAACTTTGCATTGGTTAACATCCAATTTGCATCTGTGCATAATACTTTACCATAATCTTGATAACTACTCCAGTTTTTTACATATACAAAGTCAGCATCTTTTAATGCTTCATCTTGATGATGTGTAATGGTGGCACCGTTCGTATACCCTTCAGCCAATTCATACCCTTCTGGGTGCGTAATCACAAAATTGGCCTCTCCCCATGCATTCACCCACTCACTAAAACTATTAGCTACGCATTGAGGTATCGACTTTATATGTGGCGCCCAAGTCAAAACAACCTTAGGTTTTTTATTAGTAAATGTTCCGCTCAAATCCATCGACTCTTGCATCGTAATAATATCTGTCAAAGATTGAAGTGGATGCAAGGTTGCACTCTCTAAACTTACAACAGGAATTCCAGCATATTTAATAAATTGATGGATAATATGCTCACTATAATCAGCTGACTTATCCTGCAAACTAGGGAAAGTACGAATACAAAGAATATCAAAATAGTTCCCCAATACGGGTGCTGCATCTTTAATGTGTTCTACGGTTGTTCCATTCATAACAGCACCTTCACTAAACTCTAAAGCCCAACCTTCCTTATCAACATTAAAAAGAATTGGCTCCATGCCTAAATTTTGCGCTGCTACCTGTGTGCTTAATCTTGTTCTTAAGCTTGGATTAAAAAAAAGTAAGCCTATGCGTTTATGGGCACCTAAATTTTTATCCAACAAAGGTTGTTGTTTATAGGATAATGCCTTTTTCACCAAAGCATTAATATTAGCCACATCCTTTACTGAAATAAATTGTTTCATGCGCTTAATCTTTCTTTTTCTTCAATACTTGAATTGCATTATTCAAGCCGGTTAAAAATAAATTGATGTCCTCCATGCTTATTGCCAAGGAAGGCAATAGTCTTATTACATTTGGTTTTGCTTCCCCTGTAAATATTTTTAAATCATTCAATAATACCTTGCGCAGCTCTTCTAGTCCTGCTTCCATTTCAAAACCAATCATTAATCCGCGACCTCTAACTGATTTTACACCCTCCGTATTTTTTAATGCATTCATTAAATAAGTCCCTTTTTCTTCCGCAGCTTTAATTAAATGATCCTGTTGCATCACCTCAATCACCGCAAGCGCGGCAGCACATGCTAATGGATTTCCGCCAAACGTCGTTCCCAACATACCAAACTTAGCTTGAATATGTGGCGCTATTAATATACCTCCAATGGGAAAACCATTACCCATGCCCTTTGCCATTGAATAAATATCTGCATTTACACCAGCACGATCATGCGCAAAAAATTGACCAGACCTGCCATAGCCACATTGTACACTATCCGCAATATAAACTGCACCAAAATCGTCACAACATTTTCTGATGGCTTGCAAAAAAGCATCATCCGCTTCATATATCCCTGCAACACCTTGAATACCTTCAATAATTACCGCTGCAATACTTGTTCCTTGTTCTGCAAAACATTTTTGCAGTGCCGTAATATCATTAAAAGGTAAAAAAACAATATTATCTGTTTCGTTCACTGGCGCAACAATACTTGGATTATCAGTCGCAGCCACTGCTAATGAAGTACGACCATGAAACCCTTTTTTAAAGGACACTATTTTCTTTCTGCCTGTATGGAATGAAGCTAATTTTAATGCATTCTCATTTGCTTCAGCGCCACTATTACAAAGGAATAATTGAAAATCCTTTTTTCCACTAATATTATTCAATGCAGTAGCCAATTCTTCCTGAATGGGCATCACAACCGAATTTGAATAAAAAGCAATCGCATGCAACTGATCTTCAATTCGCTTCACCCAATGAGGTTGCGTATGCCCAATGCTTATGACCGCATGTCCTCCATACATGTCTAAATATTCTTGTCCCTTGTCATCCCATACGCGGCTGCCTGCAGCTTTTGTTATAGCGATGGGGTTTAAAGGATAAACGTTGAATAATGACATACTATTAAATTTTATTGTAAAGAAAAACAGCTATTGCGTACTATGAAATATTGCTGTTATCATTTATCTATCTTGTTGTTAAAAATAATTTGCTTTTAATTGTAAGCCCGCAGCTTCATCGATTCCAAAAATCAAATTCATATTTTGCACCGCTTGACCTACTGCTCCTTTTAATAAATTGTCAATCACTGAATGAATGGCAATTTTATTTCCTTGTTTTTCAATATAAATGATGCACTTGTTGGTATTGACTACTTGTTTTAAATCGATATTGTTTTTTGACACATGCGTAAATGCGTGACCTTCATAGTAAGCATTATACAAATCATAGAGTGCTTCCAAACTTAAATCAGCACTTACCACCGATGTTACAAAAATACCTCTTGTAAAATCGCCTCTCCAAGGAACAAAATTTACTTCCGCATTTTGATTGCCTTGCAATTGCGCCAAACTTTGAACAATTTCGTTTAAATGTTGGTGCTGTAATGTTTTGTAAGCTTGAATATTATTGGCCCTCCAACTAAAATGACTGGTATTAGATAAACCTTGTCCTGCACCAGTTGAACCAGTAATGCCTGTTGTATAAACCTCCTTTAATAATCCCTTCGCAGCCAATGGCAATAAACCTAATTGTATGGCAGTAGCAAAGCATCCTGGATTTGCAATATTAGTGGCCGACTTAATTGCTTCTCTTTGTAATTCAGGTAAACCATATACAAAATTTCTATCCCCGATGGCTGCCGAACCAGCTAATCTAAAATCTTGTGAAAGATCAATAATTTTTATACTTGCTTTTATTTCATTGGCAGTTAAAAACTTATTTGCATCTCCATGTCCTACACATAAAAACAATACATCAATATTCTGATCCAATGTGTTTGTAAATTTCAAAGAGGTATCGCCCAATAAATCGGCATGCACCTTACTCACTAATTCGCCAGCGCTGCTTGTGCTATGCACAAAAGAAATATGCGCATTCGGATGTCGCAACAATACACGTAGTAATTCACCACCTGTGTAACCTGCACCTCCAACAATACCGATATTTATTTTTTGCATCTTACTCTTTTTATAATTCTGTCGATAATAAATTACTTTTTATTTTCTTCTTTAACATGATGAAAAATGGCAGTTTGGTTACCAAATATTTTGGTGAACCCTCTTACATCTGCACCCGTCCAACCTGTATTCATTTCGCCATACTTACCAAATTTCGCACTCATTAAATCGTTCGCCGATTCAATGCCAATGATTTGAAAACGATAGGGATGTAGCTGAATAAACACTTCCCCTGTTACTTGTGCTTGTGAATTATTTAAGTAGGCTTCAATATCACGCATCACTGGATCTAATATTTGACCTTCGTGCAACCAGTTGCCATAGAACTGTGCCAACTGATCCTTCCATGACAATTGCCATTTGGTTAATACATGTTTTTCTAAAGCATGATGCGCTTTTAAAATGACCATGGGTGCAGCCGCTTCAAATCCAACCCTACCTTTAATTCCAATGATAGTATCCCCCACATGTATATCACGACCAATGCCATAAGCACCCGCAATAGATTGAATATATTGAATCGCCTCAGTAGGATGTGCGAAAGATTGACCATTAACTTTATTAATTTCTCCATGTGCAAAACCAATGACCATTTCCTCCGAAGCGCCTTCCTTGGTCATTTGTGTTGGCCATGCACTTTCTGGCAATATTCCTTTTGAGTTCAGGGTTTCCTTTCCACCAACACTAGTACCCCACAATCCCTTATTGATCGAATACGCTGCTTTCTCAAAATTCATTTCCACCCCCTTCGCTTTTAAGTATTCAATCTCTGCTTCTCTACTTAATTGTAAATCACGAATAGGTGTTAAAATTTCAACACCTGGAATCATAATATTAAAAATCATATCGAATCTAACCTGATCATTACCCGCACCTGTACTTCCGTGTGCGACTAATTTAGCCCCCACTTTTTTTACATGTTCCGCAATATGCAATGCTTGACTTAATCTTTCAGCACTCACACTTAAAGGATAAGTATTATTTTTCAAGATGTTTCCATAAATCAAATATTTTATAATACTATCATAATAACCTTTTACTGCATTAACAGTAGTATGTGTTTTTACGCCCAATGCATAGGCATGTGCTTCTACTTTTTTTAATTCTTCCTCAGAAAAACCACCCGTATTTACAATCACACTATGCACTTCCAATCCTTTTTCAAGGGTTAAGTATTTAACACAATACGTAGTGTCTAAACCGCCACTAAATCCTACGACAACTTTTTCCATAATAATTATTTTTTTCTAAGCCAGCTTATGAATTTACTGTTATTGATTTTCATAAATAAATTAGCTTCTTCATTTATATCCGAAATATCCAAAACTGCTTCTTGTTGGTTTGTATCCTGTTTAGGCTCATATAACATGGCCGTACACATACAATTTTTTCGATCCTTACTCATTAAAATATCATAATTCACACAGCTTTTACAGCCTGCCCAAAATTCTTCATCATCTGTTAATTCGCTATACGTCACTGGCTCATACCCCAACTCGCTATTTATTTTCATCACGGCTAAACCAGTCGTTAATCCAAAAAGTTTTGAATTTGGATACTTGTCTCTCGAGAGTTGAAAAATGGTATGTTTAATTTTTTTCGCAATCCCAGTTTTTCGATACGCAGGAGCAACGATTAAACCACTATTCGCTACAAATTGTCCATGTTGCCAGGCTTCAATATAACAAAAGCCCACCCATTCTCCAGTAGCCGTAACCGCGATGACCGCTTTACCTTCCTGAATTTTTTGCGATACATATTCCGGGCTTCTTTTGGCAATACCTGTGCCACGCGCTTTAGCTGAAGATGCCATTTCGTTGGTGATGGTTTCTGCATACACAGTATCCCCACTATCGGCTATTCGAACTATAATGTTAGGTTCCAATGATGTAAATTAGTTTAAATGAATGAACAGATTTGGCTGTAGAAATGAATATGTCGGGGATTTTTCCACTGATAGGGGCAACTGCCAATTGCTCGTCCTATCAGAATCCACGTCGGAAAAAGAACTTATCCAATCTTGGAAAGTTAATTGTCCTAATTCTGTTCAAAACAGGAACAGGTGCATTAATGGCACTTGTAATAAGGTTATGTTGGTTCGCCTGTTTCATTTAATAAGATCCTTGTTTAAGGAATGAGGTGTAAAAATATAAAATAATTAGATAAATAGGCCCCTTTTGACTTAAAAACTTGGTATTTGCCCCATTAATAGAACGATTAGCTGGTAAAAGAATACCTGTTAGTTTCCAACTAAGGATTTTGAGGTGTAATTTTGTACAATAAGAAATCTAATACAACCAATATGAGAAAACCAATCATTACTTTGTTCATTTGTGTAACTATGTTTTTAATCGCTTGTGGAAACCCAATGAATGATACAGCAAATAGTGCCACTACTAGTGAAACAACTGCTAATATGGCTACAGATACAGCAATTGAAAAAACCTATGACGTTAAAATATTGGACAACAAAAAAGATCCTACATGCGGAATGCCAGTTACGGCAGGCGTAAGCGATACGGCACACTATAAAAATAAAGTGATCGGATTTTGCGCTACTGAATGCAAAGCGGAATTTTTAAAAAACCCAGAAGCTAATATTGCAGCAGCTGAATTAATAAAATAATTCCCCATAACATTGGCTAATGAATTGCCTTTGTTAGCGCTTTTATATTTAGCAAAAAATCTTAGCTAAATTGATTAAAGTGCGTTATAAAAATTACTATCGCTACAAATTATTTTAAAATAGTTTGTAGCTTTTTTTTAATGGCATTTGCCATCCGATAAAATCCAAGATCCGTTAAATGAACACCGTCTACGGTGCCTTCTCCATCATTGCCAATAAGGCCTTTGGAAGGTAAGTAGTAAATATTTTTATCCCCCTCATTTTTAAAAGTAGTATACGCTTTATTAAAATGCTGGTTGACTAATTTAATTTTTTCATCCATAGTTGAAACAAAACGCGCAAATGGATAATCTATTTGTTCAACTAATAAAATGGGTGTTGTAGGTTTGATTTTTCTGAGCAACTTTAAAAATGGTAAAGTTCTTTCTTCTGCTTGTTCAGGTGTTAGGTTAGGCCCGCAATCAATCACATAACAGGCTGCATCTATATTAGACATAATCACGGCCAACATTGAATCTAAAAGTCCATTACCGCTGAATCCTAAATTAATAGTTTCCCTTTGCAAGCCGCGTTCAATAATTGCTGGATAAGCCATGCCACTGCGCATTGCCGAAGCACCTTGCACAATACTAGTACCATAAAATACAATTGGTTTTTTATTGGCAAAAACGGAATTGGTCACATGTTGAATCATTGCATTTGAATCAATGCCTATTACTACAGAATCAGTAGTTTCATAGTCAGGGAGATACATTAAAAATTGTTTAACACCGCCATCCAAACCTTTAATGATGGATGCCTCTTGATATACTGGGTTGTTGGGTTTTCCAATACCCACATAATACCATTGATTATTATCCATCGCATATAAATCAACACCCTTAACAAGTGTAGCCGCTACATGCGGGTAGCTTGCCTTATCTCCAGTTTTCCACTTTGCGCTTATTTGTTTTGAATTGGATTCAAAATAAATAGCAATGCCTGTAGAGTTGGTACTAAATTGCCAAACCGGCTTTCGCAATAGCGATTCCAAACTATCTGGGAAACGATGATAAGTAGTTTGATTCGGGAAAGGCCTTCCTAAAATAGTAAGTCCTTGAATGGTATGAAATTTTATTGGCGGCTGTGCCCCACTTATAAAAGCAAAAAGTAGTGCAGCAAATAATAACTTATATTTTTTCATGTTTTAAACTTTGCAGTCTAAATATAATAAAAAAATATGCGAAATTCAATCTAATAAATGGACGCAAGCAAATGCCTAACTAAACAGATAGGCAATATCATCTTTGGTTAAAGATTTTACAAAACCGTCTTCATCTGAAATCAAATCCTTCGCCAAGGAGCGTTTGCGATCCTGTAATTTTAAAATCTTATCCTCTACCGTATCATTACAAATCATACGATATGCAAATATATTTTTCGTTTGCCCAATACGATGCGTTCGATCAATAGCTTGTTGTTCTACTGCCGGATTCCACCAAGGATCAACAATGTATACATAATCAGCAGCAGTTAAGTTTAATCCCACGCCACCTGCTTTCAATGAAATCAGGAATACCCTACAATTATCATCATTTTGGAAACGTTCAATAGCACGTTCTCTTTCTTGAATGGAACTACTTCCATCAAAATACTCGTAATCAATGCCCAATTTGGTTAGCTCTTCTTTAATTAAAGCAAGCATGCCTAGGAATTGAGAGAAGACCAATGCCTTATGCCCACCAATATTCTCAGCAATTTCACGCGTAAGCTCATCTAACTTGACAGATGCGTTCGGATAATTCTCCTCTTTTAAAATAGCAGGGCTATCACAAATTTGACGGAGTTTCATTAAACCTTGCAAAATGGATAGTTGTGATTTTTGAATTCCTTTTTCTTCCACCATGCCTATTAACTTATCTCTATAATCATTACGATAGGCTTCATAAATTTTTCTTTGCTCATCCCCCATCTCACAATACAATACCATTTCTTGTTTTTCTGGCAAATCCTTTGCCACCTGCTCCTTGGTTCGTCTTAAAATGAATGGGAAAACCGATTTTCTTAGATGTTCTTTTTGTTCCTTCTCATCAAATTTATCAATTGGCATCGAAAAATTATGCTTAAAGTATTCAATCGAACCCAACATACCTGGATTTAAGAAATTCATTTGCGCATAAATATCAAAAGTGTTGTTTTGTAATGGCGTACCACTCAAACACAATTTATTTTTCGCCTTTAACAAGCAAGCTGCTTTTGTTACTTTACTAGAAGGATTTTTAATCGCTTGACTTTCATCTAAAATCACATAATCAAAATCAACCTCCACAAACATTTTAATATCACTTCTCAAGGTACCATAGGTCGTAATGATCACTTCAATTTCTTCCTTCACTACTTGTTTACGACTACGCGTTCCACCATGGTGTATTTGATAGGTTAAAGTAGGCGTAAACTTTTTTAATTCATTTTGCCAATTGTATAATAACGTGGTTGGACAAACGACTAAGGCAACAAGTTTGCCATTTTTTTCTTTCAAGTGCTGCAAGAAAGATAAGGTTTGAATTGTTTTCCCCAAACCCATATCATCTGCCAAAATACCACCCCATTGCACATCATGCAAATAATTTAACCATTGAAATCCACTCACTTGATAAGGGCGTAAGATAGGTGACAAATGCGCTGGTGGCGCAATATCAGTAATCGCATAACGTTCCCTGATTTTTTCATACTTCCCTTCTAACTGGAATATTAATTCTTCCTCATCTCTTTGTTGGTATAATTCATCAAGTATTGAAAAATGATACTTGCTTAATTTAAGATTATCTGTTTTTCCTTCACCTACTTTAAATAGTAAAGAATATTTATTTAACCATTTCTCTGGCAACAAACCTAAACTACCATCTTTTAAAGGAACAAACTGTTGCTTATTGGCAAGCATATTTTTAATATCCTGTACGCTTACTTTTTGATCACCAAAGGAAATTTCAACCTTAGCATCAAACCAATCGGTATTGCTACTAATATATAATCTGGTAGAAGGCTTGGCAGTGTTAAACTTAAATTGCTTTAAAGTTTCCGTACCAAATAGGGGTATTTGTTTTTCTCTTAAAGTATCTATGAAAAGGAAAAACCAATTATTTTTTAAAACTTCCGCGCCTTTAAGAGACAATACATTGCCTTGATTAAATCGTACAAATCCAGAATGCAATTGCTCGATATCATTCATCAAAGTCCGCTCTGTTGCTAGATCTCTTTCAAGTATGACAATTTTATCCCCTACTTGTTGGATCACCGAAGGACCATCTTCTTTGTGGACAATAATATCATTATAAACAAACAAAGGTTCAAAATGTAAAAACTGCGTATCCTCTTTTAGGAAAATTTGCAAGGAAGGCTTCACGCCCCTTAATTTAACTTGCGCTACATTGCCTAATTCTACCTTATATTGTTTGGACAAAGGCAACAAGGTATTTTGTAAATAACTAGGCCATGCTTCAAGTGTTATTTCATGACAGCCTGAAGGTAAAAATTGTTCCACCCAATTCACATCGTCCTTTGATTTCCAACAAAAAAATTGGTGGTGATACTGAAAGATAAAGTGCGATTTTGCATGATTTTCTTCCACAGGAATTATTCCATCCGGTAAATTCACATGCGCATATACCAAATAGCGATCCGCCTCCTTCTCCACTTTAAATCCTGGCTGAATATTCGCAAAAACTAATTCAGCTTTTTGCAAGTTAGCGGTGGTAAAGGGTTTATTATGCGGAATAAAAAAGCTAAAAGGATGTTCCGATAAATCCTTCCACAATTTTTCAATTTTAGGATGTAGATATTCTTGAATATGCCCCTTGGTATCCTCAGACAAACTTGATTCATCTGCATTAATGACAGTATCCCAAATACCGCCAAAGGGTGAGTTTTTATTGATATACTTTGTTAACTCCGCTGTTTGTAATTTACGTACCAACTGTAACAACAACTTATCTTCCTCTTTAATTTCATCTGGAATGACAAACTTTGCAATATCTAATTTTTCTACCTTACCCACATAGGAAGTGCCTTGTTCATTTACTTCTCCCTTAATGACATTGAAATGAATAAAAGGATATTCCGTAGGATGATGTTGCATCACAAGCCCTAATCGCTCAATGGTTTTTTGCGGCGCCTCTTTGGGATTTTCTAATTCTTCAATATCCCAATCATTTCCTAGTGGTCGCTTAAATGTTACGCGACTTGGTTCCTCATTAATTTTTTTAATATTGGGATCCAATACTTTCAAAAACGGTTTTCCATCATGATAAATAAATTCAAATTTATCTCTGGTATCATCCTCCAAGCTATAGCCATACAAAGCCAATAGCTTATTTTTTTCACGATCCCAATTACGTATGGTTTCAAAATAATCAGCCCCTTTCAATTGAAACAACTGTAATAGTAGCACAGTTTTATGCACACATAATGGATACTCCGTCTCAGACAAACAATCACATGAGGTATCAAAAAAACGTTCTTCATTTTTTTGAATAATCATCATATGTGTTTTGCCAGCAATATCCATTTCAGCAACAACGCGTTCATTTTCACTCGAAATAATATGAGGTCGAATAGACTTTAAAGTGATTTCTGCTTTTTCAAAAGTTGCTTTTGAGCAAAGCATTCGGATGGTTTTAAGATCCAAGCTTTTTGCACGAAGTTGGGTATGTGTTGTTTTATAAGAAGCAGGCTTGTAATCCAACAAGTTTTTATCCAACATGTCTTGTATTTGGAACAAAGCAGCTGCTTTATGCCTACAAACCTCAGATAAATTATAAGGACATCCGCATCTTAAGGATAGCGTGTTGGGATTTTTAAAATTCTCAATGGTTACCTTATAATAGGTACTATAGCCATCATCTTTTACCCTACAATGGATACTTCCAATTAAAGGATCAAATTTGACCAATTCGATGTTCTTCAAAGCAAAAATCTTTTTGCCTCTACGAATCACCTCTTCGGTACCGTAACTATAAATATGTTTAACTAAATAGGGTAATGCCATAATGATACAAATAACCCTTCAAAAAGGGCAATCTGCAAATGTACGGTTTTGCTAGCTAAGTTCATCACCCAATTTCATAAAATAGCTGAAAATGAACTATTTAGAGCCCGTTTACCAAGGCGCCGTCTTTATAAATAGGCAAGGAAGGGGCGGTATCCTTGGAAATACAATACAACATGTCGGCCTCCAACCCATAAGCAGCCAAACGGTGCCAATGTGTAGTGGTCTTAATATACTGCGTTAAATCATCCTTGTGTTGGTTGTACAATTGATTGGCCATAAAACTGCTGTCACAATGTATCGTAAAATGATCCTTTATTTGTTCAATGATTGCCCCTGCAAAAAGGGTATCCTCAATATTAAACCTGTTTTTCCAACCCGAACAACCTAAAATCACGGGTGCCCCTTGTTGTACTAAATAATCAGCCACTGCGGAAAAATTAGGAAAGGATCCGGTGATAATATCTTTTGCCCCTTGTTTTAATGCGATATGTAAAAGCTTAGTGCCATTGGTTGTCGTAATCACTAAAACTTTATTTTCAATAAATGATCTTGGATATTCAGAAGGAGAATTGCCATAGGACAAACCTGGAATAATTTTACCATCTCGCTCCCCTGCAGTAACTCCACCAGTTTGCTTACCCATTTCAATGCATAATTCGGGGGAATCCACTGGAATGATTTTTCTTGCACCATTATATAAGGCAGTAGCCATTGTTGAAGTTGCCCTAAACACATCTATGATGACAACAATGCTATCTTTAATTTCATACAAATCAAGCAACTGAGGAGTTAATACAGTATGTAAATTGGGTTTTATTTTTTGGTTCGTCATAACACCACAAATATACAAAATGGGAGAGGCTTATACAAGCTCTTTTTTCTTAGTCAAAATTAATATCTCAGAAAGATGAATATCGGTACTGAATCGTTTGACTAAATTTTTGTCTGTATAGGATTTATTGATAAGTCGTCCTTCAATAGCAACTTCAATTCCTTTGATTAAATATTTTTCAGCGTACACTGCAAGCTTGGACCAAGCGACCAAGTTAAACCATTGGGTTTCATCCACCCACTCCCCTTTGGCATTTTTATAACGATCATTCACTGCGAGCCGGATATGGGCTAACTTTTTGGTCTCTTCAAAAATTTTAATTTCAGGATCTGCACCCAAATAGCCCATTAACTGAACTCGATTTTTAATTGCTTTCATAATACATGATGTTTTGTTAAGGCACAATATGCAATAACAAGCAACACATAAATCATGAATTTACGCCATAAAAAATAGGTACAAATAAACCAACAACTTATCAAACCAATGGTTTATTTAAAAGGAAACTTCACCACTTTCGCTTTTACCAAGGTATTGCGAATGTCAATATATATTTCAGTATCCATTTTTGCAAAAGAAGATTGTATATAACCAAGACCAATTCCTTTTCCCAAACTTGGCGCTTGTGTTCCAGAAGTAACGGAACCAATCTCATTCCCTGATGCATCTTTAATAATATAGTAATGACGTGGTATACCACGATCAATCATTTCAAAACCCACTAATTTTTTATTGACCCCATTTGCTTTTTGTTCCGCCAATGCCACTGAATTCGTAAAAGGCTTTGTAAACTTTGTAATCCAACCCAAGCCTGCTTCTAAGGGGCTGGTGGTATCATCAATATCATTGCCATATAAGCAAAATCCCATTTCTAAACGCAATGTATCACGTGCACCTAAGCCAATGGGTTTGATACCAAATTCAGCACCTGCTTCAAATAAAGCATCCCAAATTTTATTGGCATGGTCATTCAAATCTTCAAAATAAATTTCAACACCTCCTGCTCCTGTATAACCAGTTGCGCTAATTAATACATTATCTATACCCAATAATTCCCCTTTGGCAAAACTATAATAAGGCATATTTAATACATCCATTGAAGTAAGCTTTTGAACAATTTGCGCTGCCTTAGGACCTTGCACTGCTAACAAAGCAGTTTTAGGACTGATGTTATGCATTTCAACCCCCTTCGTATTATGTTGCACTATCCAATTCCAATCTTTTTCAATGTTAGATGCATTCACAACTAACATATACACTTTGTTTTTTTCAACACAGTATACTAATAAATCATCCACGATACCGCCTGTTGCATTTGGCAAACAACTGTATTGTGCTTTTCCATTTTCCAAAACAGATGCGTCGTTACTAGTTACTCTTTGAATTAAATCCAGTGCATCCGCACCCCTTAAGATAAACTCACCCATATGACTCACATCAAAAACACCAGCAGCATTGCGAACAGCAGCATGCTCATCATTAATACCTGTGTAACTAATGGGCATATTGTATCCAGCAAATGGGGCCATTTTAGCGCCTAAAGCAATATGTTTCTGGGTAAATGGGGTGTTCAAAATTTCGCTCATTTGAATTTAATTTTGACAAATATAACAAAAAAACACCCCACTTTTAAGTGAGGTGTTTATATTCAATACAGGTAAACATTAACCATTCAATTATATAGTGCAGGTTACCTTGTTTTAATTGGCTTAATAATGAAACCGGTCAAAAACGGATTGCATATCTGCAAGCTTTGACGCCACTTTATTGACTTTATTCAAATCAGGAAGCAGCGAGGTATTATTCGTTAACCCTTTATTTTCCTTCTTGTCAGCCGACTTTTTTTCCAAAGCGCGATCGATTTTTTCCAACTCTTTTATCTTTTGTTCTCTTGACTTTTTTAAATCCCCTTCAAGTCGCTCTCGCTCTAATTTTAATTCGTTTAATTGATTTTCAATGTCTGACATTTCAACTTTATCATCTTCTTTGTCTTCAATATCTGCGCGACCAATTTTTTCCAACCCTGTGCTTGTCATTAAATAAGTTACGCCACGATCATAACTGAAAGATTCATTATCCCATTCGTTGTACCAATCATCATCTGAGCTGATTCGGTCAATGGTTTCAGTACGCATGCCACGATGGTTGATATTAATATTGGTTTGAGACCAACCTTTATTCGAAATTTTTATTCGCTTACCAATGGGCACCGCTATGGTCATAATTGCATGTTGATTTCTAAATTTATCTTTTGCATTGATGCCGATTCCTTTATCTAGATAAATGATGCTGTCCTGTTGCGTAAGGTCAAAATTAATTTTATTCGCTAAGCTATTGGCTTCAGCTACTGTTTTACCATTGCTTAATTTCACCACTTTCACCTGAAAACTATCTGTGGTGGATTGCACAATTCTAATCCTAAGATTTCTTACAAAAATAGTGTCCTCATCCCCATAGTCAACGAATTCTGAAATTTTAAACCAATTATCTTCATAGTATTTCATTTTGGGTGTAGCCGTGACTTCTAAATAATTAATTCCTGGATTGGTTAAAGCAATAGCTTGTTCAACAGGTTTATTATGTTTGGTAAAACTGTTCCCTACGCTACTTCCAAAATAAAATAGCATTACCCATCCAACAATCCATAAGGCCCAAAAGCTCGATCTTATCCAAACATTGGTCTTCTTAAATCCTGCAATTTTTCGAATAATCGCAGTTACAATACCAACGATAGGTACCCAGATAAACAATACAATTGTTCCAAAAGCTGCCCAACTTTGCGCACCATCTTCCAATACAAACTTTTTTAAAGGATATACTGCTGTTACTGCAGCGCCAATCCCAAACAATGCTGCAAATAATGAAATACCTACAATCGCTAAAACAAAATAAACAAATACTTTAATCGAAATTGTGATGGCCATACCTATAAAATGAAGGCATCCTTTGTTTTCTCTATAAGTCATATTAGAAGAATTTTCATGAGCTCCATTGCTTTGCTCATCGCGACCTTCATTCCGATCCTCGGCTTTCTGTTCTCCACTTTCTGTTCTTGATTTTTTAGAAAATTGACTTCCCCAATTTTGTGCGCGCTTGCTAAATCCTTCCATATCATTTTGAATGGTGTTTTTAATACTATTCAAATCCACTTTTTCGCCTACCATTTCTAATTTATCCGCGCTAGATTTCGCTTCTGGCAATACCAACCATAAAACAATATATATAAATACGGCGCCAGGACTAAATGTAATATCTAAGAAATTTGGAAAATCAGGAAAATCCCAAAATTGAAATAAATGGATATGTCTAAAATTGATAATGAAACGTATAAACGGAATCAAAAATAATACGCGGATAATACCTACCCTTAATCCAAAATATTTAGATAGGCCAGCGCAAACGCCCCCTATAATTTTATTATCAATATCTCTAAATAAACGCTTACGAACACCCCCTACTTCTTTTACGGAAGAACTAGGCACTGCAATCCATAAAATTATATAGACCAGTATATTTAAGCCAATTAAAAACAACCATAGAATCCGCACTATCCAAGGCTCTATGACAAAGTAATTCGCAATACCACTACAAACACCGCCCAATACTTTGTTTTGCTCATCGCGATATAATCTTTTAGGAATATTGCCATTTCTATAAAAATTTGAGTTCGTATTATTATTGGTATTTTGATTTCCATTTTGTTGGCGACCATCGTTTGCACTATTCGCACTAGAAGCAGTTGACTTTTCAAAACCATCCTGTGCTTCAAAATCAGCAGGGCGACCAATACTAGTAATAATTAAATTCATATCATCTTGCGTAATGCAAGGGGTTCCCTTTTTTAAACGCTCATCGCATAATTCTGCAATTCTGCATTCGATATCATTAATGATTTCATCACATCCTTCTTCGTTGACAAAATAAGTACGCAAACTATCGATGTATTGTTTTAATAAATCATAGGCCAACTCCTCAATAGGAAGTATACGACCTTGAAAATTGATATTGATAACTTTGTTCATGGTATTATAATTTAAGAAACTTGGTTAGGTTCTGATGAGGTAATGGTGTCGTTTTTTTGAATGAGTGCTTGTACAGAACCTGCCATTTCATTCCAGGTATTTAATAAAGTAGCAAATGCAGCTTTGCCTTCCTCGGTCATCACAAAATATTTTCTTGGCGGACCAGTGACACTTTCCACCCAACGATAATTTAATAAGCCTGCATTTTTTAAACGCGTCAATAATGGGTACAAGGTTCCTTCAAGTATATGCAAATTGGCCTGTTTCATTTTCTCAACAATATCACTCGGATAAACCTCGCCTTGTTGAATGATGGACAATATGCAAAACTCCAAAACGCCCTTGCGCATTTGACTTTGTGTGTTTTGAATATCCATAACTTTCTGTTTGAACCACAAAACTATATAATTTTATAGTACTATGCAATACATAGTACTATAATAAATGAAAATAAAATATCAAATACTTGATAATCAAGTTATTACAAAATAATAAAATGGTTAAGCGTTCCTAGAAAATGATAAATGGTAGATTAATACACCACTAATTCGTAAAAATCCTCTGGTTTCAGGTATTGTTCCGCCAAGGATTTTAGTTGTTCGGGCTGAATAGATTTCACAACATCAATGGTATTATAAAAATAGGCATCGGTTAAATCATTTAATATATAGGATTTCCATCTGGCGATTATTTGAAAGGGTCCATCCAAATCACCCAACAAACCACCCAACACATAATTTTTAACCAACTTTAATTCGTCTTCACTTACTAATTCTTCTCTTAAAATTTTCATTTCCTTATACACTTCTTCAATCGTTGGTTTACAAACATCCTTGCCTGCATCCGTGCTTATCATCCAAGCACATTGTTGCACATGATTCTGAATATAACTATGTATGCCATAAGTGTAACCCTTATCTTCCCTAATATTGCGCATTAAACGAGAACCAAAAAATCCACCAAAAATATTATTCAATACCTGTGTCGGTGCAAAATCGGGATGATGGCGATTAGGAAAATGTCGTGCAATACGAATAGACCCTTGTACCGATGATGCATCATTCACTACGCTGTACTGTTTTTGCGCAGCGGAAACAATAGGATGCGTAACATCTGCGATAACCTTTTTATTTAATGGCAACTGACCTATATGCTTGTTTAAAAGTTCCTGCATATCGCTTGGGAATTTACCTGCCATAAAAATAATACACTTGCCATGCTTATAATAAGTATCATAAAAAGCAGTCAAATCAGCTAAAGTAACATTTTTATAATCTTCCTGCATTGCATATTTACCATAAGGATGATCAATGCCAAATAAATATTCATCAATAAATCGATTCGCGATAAAATCACTCTTCTTTAAATTAAGTGATAATCGTTGAATTAAATTTTGCTGATATATTTGTAATTCTTTTTCAGGAAAATTGGCTTCGGATATTAATTCACTCACTACAGGAATCACTTCCTTAAAATATTTCGTCAAACAATGCAAAGCAATGGTTGCCGTTTCATTGTAACAGTTTCTGCTTAAATGCGCGCCATAAAATTCAAAGGCTTCATTAATTTCAAACGCACTTTTTTTCGTTGTCCCATTTTTTAATAAAAAATTAGTAGCAGCTGCTACCCAGTTTTTATCCTCATAGGAATTACCCGCAAAAAATACCATATCCATGAGCATCACTGGTTCTGCGCCCCCTTCATAAGTATATACTTCTACTTGGTTGTCTAAAACAAAGTGCTGGTAGGGTTTTAACTTAATGTCAAAATCAATAGCATCTTTGATTACAGGAGCCATATGTCGATCTAATGCCATGATTTTATGATTTACTATAATAATATAATGTGTTGCGATTGGTGTCTTGAAAAATTTGCTGTGCTGTTTGCTGTATTAATTCAGGCGTTATTTTTTGGTATTTCTCCAATTCCTGATTCATCAAATCCGCATCTCCTAATAATTCATAATACGCCAAACTATGTGCCCTATTCATGATGCTCATATCTTCAAAACAAATTAAACTTTCGGTTTTGTTAATTACTTTTTGAACTTCATGGGTCGGCATCATCGTGTTTTTAATTAATTCAATTTCATCCAACACTGCTTTTTCAGCAACCGACATGGTAATTCCTTTGACCAACTTTCCTTCAATCACCACCAAGCCTGGATCAATGGTGCCAAAATGATAACAATCAATAGAAGAAAATATTTGTTTCACTTTTATTAATTGCTCATATAATCTTGAAGTGGCACCGCCGCCAATCACATCAGTCATTAAATCTGTTGCGTGATAATTTTTATCCAAACGTCCACCCATATGCCAGGTCATCATTAACATATCTAGGGGGACATCTGCACGCACATCTTGGAATCTGCTTTTATGTTGCACCGGTTCCATTGGCAAATTTCTTTCATAAGCAACCCCAGCAGCGATTGGGCCAAACCATTTTTCAGCCAATTGTTTTACTTGTTCTGTGGTCACATTTCCAGTGACTACTAATATGGCATTATTGGGACGATAAAATTTAAAAAAGAAATCTTTTACATCTTGCATTTTTGCTTGTTCCACATGTTCAAGCGATGCGCCAATAGTCATCCAGCGATAAGGATGATTCGTATAGGCTAGCGTGCGCATTTTGTGCCAAGCATCCCCATAAGGTTTATTGATATAATGTTCTTTGAATTCCTCACACACTACCTTACGTTGCACTTCCAAGCTTTTTTCGCTAAAAGCAAGCGACAACATACGATCACTTTCCAACCAAAAAGCAGTTTCAATATTTTCAGCTGGAATTTGACAATAATAATTGGTTAAATCATTGGTGGTATAGGCATTGTTTTCACCTCCTGCTCTTTGCAAAGGTTCATCGTAGATAGGAATATTAATACTTCCGCCAAACATCAGATGCTCAAATAAATGGGCAAACCCTGTTTTATGCGGGTCCTCATCTTTTGCACCCACATTGTATAGGACATTCACCACTGCCATGGGCGTGCTGGTATCCTGATGAACAATAACTTTTAGGCCATTGTCTAGTTCGAATTTGTCAAATTGTATCATAAAGAGTACGAAATTACTTAATAAGTACAATAGTTCCTTTTCTAATACCTATTACAGAATTTTTATTTTAAATACCCATTTTGTTGAACTAGCAGCCAATAAATAGGGAAAAAGTGGGGTTTTACTACAACCCGTTTATTTTATACTGTAACTTTGTAGCTCATTAATAGAATGGATATGAAGTTAGAAACACTCTACCAACGCGCCTTGAACTTTGAACATTTGACAAAAGAAGAAGGTATGTTTTTATTTGAAAATGCACCACTGAATGAACTAAGTCATATTGCAAATGAATTAAGAAAAAAGCAGGTGCCTCATGGAAAAGTAACTTGGCAAATTGATCGTAATTTAAATACCACCAATGTTTGTATCGCGAATTGTAAGTTTTGTAATTTTTACAGAATCCCAGGACATGCAGAAGCATACATTACTGATATGGATACCTATCGTGTAAAAATTAAAGAAACACTTGCTTGGGGCGGAGACCAATTATTATTACAAGGAGGACATCATCCAGAATTAGGATTATCTTTTTATACCGGAATATTTAGTCAAATAAAAGCTGAATTCCCAACCATTAAATTACACACTTTAGGCCCCCCAGAAATTGCACATATTGCAAAACTGGAAAAAATGAGTCATACCGATGTTTTAAAAGCCTTGGTCGCAGCAGGTATGGATTCACTCCCAGGTGCAGGCGCTGAAATTTTAGTAGATCGCGTTCGTAAATTGGTATCTAATGGAAAATGTGGTGCAGATGAATGGTTAGATGTGATGGCTGCCGCACACCAATTAAATATTACATCGAGTGCTACGATGATGTTTGGCCATGTTGAAACCTTAGAAGAAAGATTTATTCATTTGGTTCGTATAAGAGAAGTGCAGGATAAAAAACCAGCCAATGCAAAAGGATTTTTAGCATTTATTCCTTGGACCTTCCAGGATGTAGATACCTTACTTACCAAAATAAGAGGGGTACATAATTTAACCACGACGGAAGAGTATATCCGCATGATTGCCATAAGTAGAATTATGCTGCCTAATATCAAAAATATTCAAGCAAGTTGGTTAACTGTGGGTAAGGCCACTGCGCAGGTTTGTTTAGAAGCAGGTGCCAACGATTTTGGTAGCATCATGTTGGAGGAAAATGTAGTAAGTGCCGCAGGTGCACCCCACCGCTTTACCTACAAATCCATACAGGAAGCCATTGCCGAAGCTGGTTTTGAGCCACAATTAAGAAACCAACAATACGAATGGCGTGAATTACCTGCTGGTATCATGGAGCAGGTAATTGATTATTAAAGTTTGGATCTACATTAATGTAACTTTTTTACTAGGAGTTCGTTATAGGATTATAACGCTCAATGCCCCATCATGACTGAACAGGATTACAATAATTGTGTAGATGAACATTCCAATGGAGTGTACCGCTTTATTGTAAAAAATATCAGAAGTACCCAAGATGCAGAAGATATTGTGCAATCTGCCTTTGAAAAACTTTGGGTAAATCGAGAACGTGTAACCCCACTCAAAGCAAAGTCCTATTTGTTTACGGTCGCCTACCATCAAATGATTGATGTGATTCGAAAGGAAAATAAAAAACCTACCACAAACGAGTATATGGAAGTGGATCAGGTGACGCACCAAACTAGTTCCGAATTAAAGCAAAATTTATTAAGCGCCATTAATTTACTCAACCCTACACAAAAAAGTTTGGTGTTGTTAAAAGATTATGAAGGCTACTCCTATCAAGAAATTGGAGAAATTATGAATTTGTCCGAAAGCCAGGTGAAAGTTTATTTACATCGTGCTCGGTTATTTTTAAAGACCAAATTATTGGAACTCGAAAAAGTAAATGCGTAACCATGGAAATTAACCAACATAATTACGAGCATTATTTTTTGATGTATATCGATAATGAACTTTCCGCGGATGAAAAGGCAGCGGTCAATGACTTTATCATGCAATATCCAAATTATGCAAATAAGTTGGAGACATTACAACAACTTAAGATAAGTCCAGATACCCTGATTTATGAAAATAAATTTTCATTATACAAATTGAGCGAACAGGATCAACAGTGTATTACATATTTGGAAAATGAAATGACCAATGAAGAAAAAGCAAGTTTTGAAAATAAATTGTTCGCAAATACTTCTTTACAATCGCATGTAAAACAATGGCAGGGCGCTTGTCTTACTACGCCAACAAACATAGAGATAGCTCCAAATTTTAAAAATAGCCTATTTAAAAAATCAGCGCAGATAAAGCCTTTGTGGGCTACTGTCCCTTTTAAACGATTGGCATCGGTTGCGGCAATATTAGTTGTAGTGATTGGGGTTCGCTTATTTAATGCGGAAAATAAGCAAGAGGCGTCCTCCTTTACCAATAATAATGTAGGAAAAACTGAATTAAATACGAAGGCAGTTATTGAAACAAATAAAGGCGCTGATATAAACGTTACAAAAAGTGCAATCACTTTAAATAAGATAAGAAAAGAAGCGCTGTCTCCAATTTTAGCCATTAGTGTGCAAGGCCAAAATGATTACGCAAACCGTAACTTAAATTCATTAAATAATACAGCATATGCGGCGCCTAATAATGAAGTGGCAATAGTACCTAAAGCAGCAATAGATACAAAAGCGACGAATGAAATATCGGCTTTACCCATGGAAATACCCACAACAAGCATTTCAAATGTAAATGAAGAAGCGAAAAATAACTTTGAGGCAATTACACCAATTCAGGTGCAATACATCAATATTGATACAGACGAGGAGGATCGCAGTGTTAATATTGCGAACCTGGAAATTGATGGCGCAAAATTCAGAGAGCTCAGTCGAAAAATTACCACCCTATTTAAAAGAAACAAACCCGAAAATGATAAATATAAATAAAATGAAAAAAGTAAAGTTACTCTTGGTATTAATGATGAGTTATGGTATCGTAAATGCACAAGCGGATAGTAGTGTCAATAAAAACCCTTTAAAAGCCGATACTATTATAATATCCTCGGATAGTGTAAACATTGGAAATAATACTATTTCCGCAGATACCATTACCATCGGCAATATCATTATCGTTAAGGGATCCGGCAATAGGACTATCAAAATGGAGAACAACCGAAACCCAGTAATCACCGTTGACCAAGACAGTATACAAATAGGACGCTATAAAGTAGTAATTGATGAAAATAGCCATACACGCTTTAATAAGGGCTGGATTAAAGGTGATATAGATGGTGTTAAAATATATAAATCACCCAAAGCTGTAAGAAACGTGAGGACCAATTGGTTCTCCTTTGATTTGGGATATGCCAACTTTCAGGACAATTCGCCCACTATCTATTATTTACAAGCCCCTTCCAGCATTATGCCGCCTTCAGGCATCGGCGCCGATAATTTAAAATTAATCAATGGCAAGTCAAGCAATTTTAATTTATGGATTGTACAACAAAAAGTAAACTTATATAAAAACAAATTAAATTTAAAGTATGGGGTAGGATTTGAAATGTTTAATTTCAGATTAGAACAACCCGTTAGTTTCAGAAATGATCTTCCCAATAAAATGATTTTAGATAATATATCTTTTTCTAAAAATAAATTATTTGCCAAATACCTAACAGTTCCATTTCAACTCAATTTTAAATCAGATCCTAAGAGCAATAAAAGTTTTTATATGAGTGCGGGTATGAGTGCTGGATACCTGGTGGATGCAAGAAATAAACAAAAAAGTAGCGAAAGAGGTAAGCAAAAATACGATGGTAATTTTAATTTAAATAACTGGCGATTCGCGACTATTGGAGAGTTAGGGGTTGGCGGAATCAGACTCTATGGATCCTATGGTTTAACCAATTTATTTGAGAAAAGTATTAACAGAATTGAATTTCATCCCTACACTATTGGATTACGATTTAGTAATTTTTAACCCCTTAAAATATTGGTTCTTTATATTGAATGCACAATAATATTGAAAACAATCAAAGCCCGCCCCGAAAATTCGGGGCGGGCTTTTTGATGTATAAAACCGTATCGTTTATTTAGGACGACGCAATAAATTTATACTAAATTTTCAGCGCCAAAATAAGGTTGCAACACTTTGGGTAATGCAATGCCTGTTTCCGTTTGATAATTTTCAACAATAGCAGCAAAAATTCTTGGCAAGGCCAATGAACTACCATTCAATGAATGCGTAAACTGTGTTTTACCTTCGCCATCTTTATACCTGCATTTCATACGATAGGTTTGATAAGCTTGAAAGTTGGAAACGCTACTTACTTCCAACCACATTTGTTGCGCAGCACTATACACTTCAAAATCATAGGTAATGGCAGAAGCAAATCCCATATCACCCCCACAAAGTTTTAAAATGCGATAAGGTAAGCCCAAACTAATTAATAAATTTTCAACATGGGTGACCATCTCATTTAAAATATCATCACTTTTTTCTGGTGGTACAATTTGAATGATTTCTACTTTCTCAAATTGGTGTACTCGATTCAAACCCCTTACTTCTTTTCCAAAACTTCCAGCCTCTCTTCTAAAACAAGGAGAATAAGCGGTCATCTTTAAAGGCAAATCCGATTCCTTCAAAATCGTATCTCTAAAAATATTCGTTACTGGAACTTCCGCAGTAGGAATTAAATAAAAATTATCTGCAGTCGCATGATACATCTGTCCTTCCTTATCGGGCAATTGTCCTGTTGCAAAAGCCGAAGCCTCGTTCACCATAAAAGGAGGTAAATATTCCGTATAGCCAGCTGCAGTATTAAAATCTAAAAAATACTGTGCCAATACTCTTTGAAATTTCGCACCCTTGCCAATATATAAAGGGAAACCACTTCCTGTAATTTTAGCACCGGTTTCAAAATCAACCAAATTATATTTTTTGATCAAATCCCAATGCGGAACTGCTTCCTTATGTAAATTAGGTTTTGCCCCCGCTTCTTTTACCAATACATTTTCTTCCGGCGTTTTACCCAAGGGCACAATATCATGGGGTAAATTTGGAAATTGCACCATGGTATTATGTAAACTTGTTTCCACCTCGGCCATTTTCACCTTTAATGGATCTAATTGCTTTTTCCATTCTGCAACATCATTTTTAAGCGCCTCGGCTTTGTCCTTTTCCCCCTTGGCCATTAATCCACCAATTTCCTTGGAAGCCGCATTTACCTTAGATTGTGTATCATCAAATGATGCCTGTAATTGCTTTCTTTCATCATCCAACGCAATTGCAGTATCCACCAATTCCGGTTGTCCGAAATGCTTAATTGCCAGTTTGGCCTTAGCTAGTTCGCGATTTTGGCGTAAAAAATTTACCTGTAACATGTCAACAATATTTTTTCAAAGATAATCAAAGCAACGTACTACGCCTAGATATCCCCTACCTTTGCTTAATAATTTGAAAAAAGGAAAATATGGCATCAATCAAAGACGATTTTCAGACCAGATGGTGGGCTTTAGAGCAAAAATTAATGGACCAATTTGGGAAAAAGCCAGATGTGGAAGCGGTTCTTTTTTTGATTGGATTACAGGAAACGGGCTTTATTCGGGAAAAAATAAGCAAAGAACAAAAGCAGGACCTAATGCATGTCGCCATTTGTACCATTCTATCCCCGAGTGGTTATTATATACATGAAGGTAAGGATGAGGATGGTTGGCCCCACTTTAAACAAATAAAAAATAAGCCAACGATGGACTTAATGGAGCAGGAGGCCTTTTTAAAAGACCATATTTTATTATATTTTAGTAACATTAATTTCTAGTAGATTGTTTTTTTAGCGTTTTTTATGAATCTTTGCAACAATTAAAAATAAGTATATGCAATTTCCAGCCGATTTAAAATACACCAAGGACCACGAATGGATTAAAGTTGAAGGTAATGTAGCCACTATTGGCATTACCGATTTCGCACAAGGCGAGTTAGGTGATATTGTATATATCGACATTAATACCGTGGGTAAAATGTTATCTGCGGAGGCTGTTTTTGGAACGGTAGAAGCAGTAAAAACAGTAAGTGACTTATTCTTACCTGTAGCTGGAACCATTAATGAAATTAATCCAGCTTTAGCAGGACAACCTGAGTTAGTGAATACCGACCCTTATGGTGCAGGATGGATGGTGAAAGTAACGATGGTGAATCCGGAAGATGTCGCGCAACTTTTGTCCAGTGAAGCTTATAGCCAATTGGTGCATTAATCTGATCATGACACATTCAATTAAAACTTTATTCTGGGTCATTGCCGAATGTGTACTTGTATTTGTATTATTAAGTTTGCCTGGTGATAGATTCTCTGATCATACAAGTTGGATTTCGAAAATTATGGCCCTACCCTATGCTGATAAAGTAGTACATATAGGGCTTTTTGGGAGTTTGGCCTTATCTCTATTTTTCCATTTCGAAATGTTGACCGATGCGCGATATAAAACGACACGGGCAAAAGCCATTGCCTTAATTATTTGTATTCTGTATGGCATTGGTATGGAATACTATCAAAAATACTATGTTCCTAGTAGGGGCTTTGATGTTTTAGATATGTTGGCTGACGCTATTGGTGCATTATGTGCCTTACCTTTGTTTGAATTACTTGGAAAGAAACTTTTTAAATAATTTATAATAATTACATGTAAGAATGGGGATTGAAAAAGACATACAACAATCTTGTTTCAGAAATGAATTTCAAAAAATGGGCATTAATCTCATTTATACGGCCAATTGGTTAAATGAAAAGATAGCGCATATTTTAGCGAATGAAGAAATCACCCAACAACAATATAATATTTTAAGAATTTTGCGCGGAAGTGAGTGTCCATTAAGCACCCTAAAAATAAGAGAACG
>Ga0209358_10000709_pt1 | contig 28449 bp, 27 predicted proteins | sample LauGreFa1BDMLBSN_2_FD_187574 | JGI IMG/M metagenome (GOLD analysis project Ga0209358, IMG submission 187574) | Freshwater lake microbial communities from Lake Michigan, USA - Fa13.BD.MLB.SN (SPAdes) (version 2) | ecosystem: Environmental > Aquatic > Freshwater > Lake | place: Lake Michigan, USA...
ATTCGCTGCAGGCCGGGCTGCACAAGCCGATTTCACCGCACACCTTGCGCCATGCCTTCGCCACGCATCTGCTCAATCACGGCGCAGACCTGCGTGTGGTGCAGTTGCTGCTCGGGCATTCGGATATTTCAACGACGCAGATTTACACCCATGTCGCGCGCGAGCGCATGAAGCAGTTGCACGCCAAACATCACCCGCGGGGCTAAGCGCACAGGCGCGATGTGTTTTAACTGCGTTTGCCGCGCTCGATGGTGACGCCGAGTCGCTTGACGCCGGCGAGCGGCGACAGCTTGGCGATGGTGATGCGCAGCCACGGCGCCTTGAAGTCGCGGATCACCAGTTGGGCGATGGATTCAGCTGCGTGTTCGAGCAGCGCGAAATGCTGTTCCGCAAACAGCTTGCGGATATCAGCGACGACTTCGGCGTAGTCGATGGTGTCTTCGATGCGGTCGCTGTGTGCGGCATGTTCGCCGCGTAACCCGATTTCGAGATCGAGCTGGATCGTCTGCGCCACCTGCTTTTCCCGTTCATAAATGCCGATGCGGGTATCGATGCGCAGCTCGTTGATGAATATGGTGTCCATGGATGTATGCGGGGTGCTGCGGTTTACTTGCGCTAGAATGGCCGGCGCCATTTTAGCCCAGAGAGAATTGCCTTGGATTTATTGATCATCGTGCTGGTTGCCTACCTGCTGGGTTCGGTGTCATTTGCCGTCGTGGTGAGCCGCGCCTACCGTCTGCCGGATCCGCGCGAATACGGTTCGGGTAATCCCGGCGCCACCAATGTGCTGCGCAGCGGACGCAAGTCGGCGGCGGTGCTGACGCTGCTCGGCGACTGCGCCAAAGGCTGGGTGGCGGTGTTCTTCGCTCAGCAATGGAGCGCCGACGGTCGCGAACTGGCGATGGCGATTGCGGCTCTGGCGGTGATCGTCGGCCACATGTACCCGCTGTTCCACGGGTTCAAGGGCGGCAAGGGTGTGGCGACCGCCTTGGGTGTGCTGCTGGGTCTGAATCCGGTTCTGGCGTTGGGCACGCTGACGACGTGGATCACCATCGCCATGTTTTTCCGTTACTCGTCGCTGGCTGCACTGGTGTCGGCGCTGTTCGCGGCTTTTTTTACGCTGATCCTGTTCAATCCTGCGCATCCCTTTGTCTGGTCGGTGGCGCTGATTTCAGCGTTGCTGATCTCGCGTCACCGCTCCAACATCCGCAATCTGCTCGCCGGCAAGGAACGCAAGCTTGGCGCCAAGGCCGACGCTTAGACGGTCGAAAGGCTGGCCAGATCCCAGCGCGGCCGGACGGTAAAGCCGGGCGCGGTTTCGCACAAACCTTTCTGCAGTCGCAGGGCGCCGGCAAACGCAATCATCGCGCCGTTGTCGGTACAGAATTCCAGCGGCGGGTAATACACCGTATAACCACGGCGTTTGGCCGAGGCTGTGAGTTGTTCGCGCAATTGACGGTTCGCGCCAACGCCACCGGCAACCACCAGCCGTTCCAGTCCGGTCTGTTCCAGCGCAGCGAGGGCCTTGGTGACCAGTACATCCGCAATTGCGGCCTGCAATTCGGCCGCCAGATCTGCCCTGCCCTGCGCATCCGGCGTCTGATTGCGAACGGCAGTCAGCACCGCGGTCTTCAATCCGCTGAAACTGAAATCGAGATTGTCACTGCGCAGCATCGGGCGAGGTAACGTGTAACGACCGGCGCGTCCGCTTTCGGCCAATGCGGCGATAGCCGGACCGCCCGGATAACCCAGTCCCAGCAGCTTGGCGGATTTATCGAAGGCTTCGCCGGCAGCGTCATCGACGGTTTCGCCGAGCAGGGTGTAGTCGCCGACGCCGCCCACCCGCATCAACTGGGTGTGTCCGCCGGAGACCAGCAGCGCGACAAATGGAAACGGCGGTGCAGGATTGGCGAGCAGTGGCGACAGCAGATGGCCTTCAAGGTGATGTACGCCGATCGCAGCCTTGCCCAGCGCATGGGCAAGGCTGGCGCCGATACCGGCGCCGACCAGCAAGGCACCGGCCAGCCCGGGGCCTGCGGTATAAGCCACCGCATCGAGTTCGGCCAGTGTTGCCTGCGCTTGCGCCAGAACCTGGCGGGTCAGCGGAAGCACCCGGCGGATGTGGTCGCGGGACGCCAGTTCCGGAACCACGCCGCCGTATTCGGCGTGCAGGGCGACCTGGGTATGCAGGGCATGGGCCAGCAGGCCGCGGTCCGTGTCATAGAGCGCAATGCCGGTTTCGTCGCAGGAGGTTTCGATGCCGAGTACGAGCATGGGATCAGCCTGAAAATGCGCAAAAAGACGGGAAAATCGGGTTCAAAGCGGCGAAAACGGGCTGAAAATGGCAAAAATCAGCAGTTAGTCGATTGGGGTGTTGTATCGGGGGCTTCCCGGCACGGGTACCCGAGTACCTTTGAAAACAGCGGCCGGGCTGGTTATAATACTCGTTTTCCCGAACCCAGCCCCTGAGGTTTCATGACCACCGTACGTGTCAAAGAAAACGAGCCGTTTGAAGTGGCCCTGCGCCGTTTCAAGCGCACTGTTGAAAAAACCGGTCTCCTGACCGAGCTGCGCGCCCGCGAGTTTTACGAAAAACCCACCGCAGAGCGCAAGCGCAAGCTTGCCGCCGCCGTGAAGCGCACGCACAAGCGTCTGCGCTCGCAGCTGTTGCCGCCGAAACTGTACTGATCAGTTCGGTCCGCGTTGCTGAAGGGTGCAGGGGCCTAGCCTCGCACCCTTTTGTCTTTTGTGCGGCCCGTTTCATTCCGGAGATTGATGGAGGTTGGGATGTCCCTGCGCGACCAGATCAATGATGACCTGAAAGCTGCGATGCGCAGCGGTGAAACCGTGCGCCGCGATACCATCCGCCTGCTGACCGCCGCGCTGAAGCAGCGCGAAGTCGACGAGCGGAAGACGCTAATCGATGGCGATGTGCTGGCCGTGATCGAGAAAATGATCAAGCAGCGTCGCGATTCAATCAGTCAGTTCGAGCAGGGCGGGCGTCAGGATCTGGCGGACAAGGAAAAGCAGGAACTCACCTTGCTGCAGACTTACATGCCGCAGGCGATGGGCGAGGACGAACTGGCCGCGGCGATTGCAGCCGCCGTCAGTGAATCCGGCGCCGCGGGCCCTGCCGACATGGGCAAGGTGATGGCTGTTCTGAAGCCCAAGCTGGCCGGACGTGCTGACATGGGCAAGGTGTCGGCTGCCGTAAAGGCGCGTCTTGCCCAGTCGTAATTCATTGTATTGAATGGCCTTCCCGGGATATCCGGGTGGGTTGAAGCGGACCGGCGGCGCACGGCTGTGGCGCCTCTATAATCCAGCGATCAAGTCCGGGCCGGCACAACGCCGCTCTTTCAGTAGTGGGGTCGACCGCAGCACATGATTCCGCAATCGTTTATCCAGGATCTGCTGGGCCGGGTCGACATCGTCGAAGTGGTCGACCGTTACGTGAAGCTCAAGCGTAGCGGCGCCAACTATTCCGCCTGCTGTCCTTTCCACACCGAGAAATCACCGTCGTTCACGGTGAGCCCGACCAAGCAGTTCTATCACTGCTTCGGCTGCGGCGCGCACGGTACGGCCATCGGTTTCCTGATGGAATACAGCGGCATGGGGTTTGTCGATGCGGTGAAGGATCTCGCCCAGGGCGTCGGCATGCAGGTGCCGGAAGCGCCGCGTTCCGAGTTTGAGCAGCGCCGCGCTGAGGATGGCCCCGATCTTTACGGCGCGCTGCTGAAGGCCGCACAGTTTTACCGCAACCAGCTCAAGGATGCGCCACAGGCTATTGAGTATCTGAAGCGCCGCGGACTTTCCGGCGACATCGCCAAAAAATTCGGCATTGGTTATGCGCCAGACGGCTGGCAGGGACTGGAGCAGGTATTTCCGGATTACGCCGACAAGGCGCTCACCGCCGCTGGCCTGGTCAAACAGAATGATGAAGGCCGGCGTTACGACGTGTTCCGCGACCGCATCATGTTTCCGATCGTCGATGTCAAAGGCAACATCATCGGATTCGGCGGTCGTGTGCTCGGCGACGGCGAACCCAAGTATCTGAATTCGCCGGAAACTGCGGTGTTCGAAAAAGGCCGGGAGTTGTATGGCCTGTTCAATGCACGGCGCGCGATACGTGACGCGGGCTGCGTGATTGTCGTCGAAGGTTATATGGATGTTGTCGCGCTGGCGCAGGCGGGCATTGAGTACGCAGTGGCGACGCTGGGCACGGCGACCACCCCTATTCATGTGCAAAAACTGCTGCGCCAGTCGGATGAAGTGGTGTTCTGTTTTGACGGCGATGCCGCCGGGCGTCGTGCGGCGTGGCGTGCATTGGAAAACAGCCTGGCTCAACTCGCTGACGGCAAACAGCTGCGTTTCCTGTTTCTGCCCGATGGTGAAGATCCCGACACCTATGTGCGCAAAAACGGCAAGGCGGCGTTTGAGGAATTGCTGGTCAAGGCCGATCCGCTGTCGCGCTTCCTGATCGATGAGCTGCGGCGTAACGTCGATATCAATGCACCCGAGGGGCGCGCCAAGATGCTTCAGCAGGCGAAACCGCTGGTGAAGCAGATTGCGGCGCCGATGTTCTCGCTGATGATCCGCAAGGAACTGGCGCAGGTCACCGGGGTGTTACAACAGGAGCTGGATAACGAATTTGAGATCAGGACTGTGGCAAGCAGCGCGCCTGCGCCGGCACGCCGGCAGTCCCCGGTGACCCAATCGATTCTGCGCACGGTTCTGGAACTGGTGGTGGCGGAGCCGCGGTTTGCCGCACTGATCGGTCACGAAGACTTGCAACTGGGCAGCGAAGCGCCGGGGCTGGATCAGGCGGATCTGCAGGCTTTGCAGGCCGTGGTGGATGCTGTCAATGTCGGCGACGCGAAACTCAATCTGGGCGAGGCCTTCCGCGATACGCCCCATGAAGCCGCGGTGCGCAGCGCCGAAGCCGGGGCTTTGCGCTGGCAGGAGCGTTCGCTGGAACCTTCAGAACTGGAGGCGGAGTTCTCGGGGGCCTGGCGACAGGCGCTCGACCGTATCCGCCGGGCGCGAATTGCGGCCTTACTGGAGAAATCGCGGCGGCAGGGTTTGAGTGCCGAAGATCAGGCGCAATATCGCGTTTTACAACAAGCAGTTAGCCCCGCTCCCGGTAAGTGAATTCGGGGCGGTTTTAGGGTATAATTTATGGTTTTTCACCGAACCTTGCCCCGCGGAGCCTACTTACATGGCCAAGCAATCCAAAGCAGCGAAATCCAAGGCAAAAAACGCGAAAGCGAAGCCCGCTAAAGCGAAAAGCTCTTCCCGCGTGAAACCGGCATCGGTGAAATCCGCAAAAGCCAAATCGCGGCCGGCAACAAAGGCTAAGGCTGCCAAAGCAAAGGCACCCGCACGCGCGGTCGCGAAACGCCCGGCGCCGAAAGCTGCGGTCAAAGCGAAGCTCAAAAGCAAGGTCAAGCCTGCACCGAAAGCAGCGCCCAAAGCGGCACCCAAATCAAAGGCTACTTTGCGCCAGGAACAACGACTCGCGAATTTCAAGGAAGTCGCCAAGCAGGCATTGGCGAAAGTCAAAGCCGCAGCACAGGGCCAGGAAAAAGCTGCGCCGGCACCTGCTGTTACTGCTGCCACCGCAGCAAAACAGCCGGTTGGCAAACAGAAGCCGGCGCGCGGTCTGACCGCGCGCGAGCGTGCGCTGGTCAAGGAATTTGAACGCCGTGAGCTGTCGCCGGCGGATGCCGAGGCGCGCCGTCTGCGGCTGAAGAACCTGATCGTGCTCGGCAAGGAGCGCGGTTATCTGACCTACGCCGAAATCAACGATCACCTGCCGGATGACATGCTCGACGCGGAAGCGGTCGAGAACATCATCGGCATGATCAGCGACATGGGCATTCAGGTCTATGACGAAGCACCTGATGCCGAAACGCTGCTGATGTCCGAAGCCACGCCGGCCGTTGCCGACGAAGACGCGGTCGAGGAGGCTGAGGCCGCGCTGACGACTGTGGATTCCGAGTTCGGCCGCACCACCGACCCGGTGCGAATGTACATGCGTGAAATGGGTTCGGTTGAACTGCTGACCCGCGAAGGCGAGATCGAAATCGCCAAGCGCATCGAAGACGGTCTGCGACACATGATCCTGGCGATTTCGGCCTGCCCGACGACCATCGCCGAAATTCTTTCGCTCGCCGAGAAGATCGAAAAAGACGAGATTCGCGTTGAAGAGGTGGTTGACGGACTGGCCGACCTTGAGATGAAGGAAGCGATCGTCGAAGACGTCGCTGAAGACGAAGAAGAAGAGGCGGAAGAAGTTGAGGCCGCCGAGGACGAGGATGATGACGGCGCTGCCGGTGCCGCCCAGGCTGCTGCCGACCTCGCCCGCCTGAAAGAGGCTTCGCTCAAGCATTTCGCCGACATCCGCGGCAACTACCAGAAAATGATGCGCGCACTGCAGAAACACGGTTCGCGCGGACGTCCTTACATACAGGCGCGTGAGTCGATTTCCGAAGAGCTGATGAAAATCCGTTTTTCGGCCAAGCAGATCGAAGCGCTGTGCGACGGCGTGCGCAAGCTGGTTGAGGAAGTGCGTACCAACGAGCGCACGATCATGGCTTTGTGCATCGACAAGGCGCGCATGCCGCGTCAGCATTTCATCAAGGAATTCCCGGGCAAGGAAACCAGCTCGCGCTGGATCCGCGGCGAAGTTGAGTCGGGCAAGCCCTGGAGCGAAGCGCTGTCGCGTTTCGAGCCGGCCGTTCTTGAGCAGCAGCAGAAACTGCTGGACCTGCAGGTCCGGATCGGCATTCCGATCAAGGAACTGAAGGAAATCAACCGCCAGATGACCACGGGCGAAGCGCGGGCGCGTCGCGCCAAGCGCGAAATGACCGAGGCCAACCTGCGCTTGGTGATTTCGATCGCCAAGAAGTACACCAACCGCGGCCTGCAGTTCCTCGACCTGATCCAGGAAGGCAATATCGGCCTGATGAAGGCGGTGGACAAGTTCGAATACCGTCGCGGTTACAAGTTCTCGACCTATGCGACGTGGTGGATCCGCCAGGCGATCACGCGTTCGATTGCCGACCAGGCACGTACTATCCGCATCCCCGTGCACATGATCGAGACCATCAACAAGATGAACCGCATTTCGCGGCAGATCCTGCAGGAAACCGGCTCTGAGCCGGATCCGGCAACGCTCGCCGAGAAGATGGAAATGCCGGAAGAGAAGATCCGCAAGATCCTCAAGATCTCGAAAGAGCCGATTTCGATGGAGACGCCGATCGGCGACGACGACGATTCCCACCTCGGCGATTTCATCGAAGATCAGTCGACGATGGCACCCAGCGACGCCGCCGTTTACGGTAGCCTCCGTGACGTTACCGGTGATGTGCTGGACACGCTGACCCCGCGTGAAGCGAAGGTGCTGCGCATGCGTTTCGGCATCGAAATGAACACCGACCACACGCTGGAGGAAGTCGGCAAGCAGTTCGACGTCACGCGTGAGCGCATCCGCCAGATCGAGGCGAAAGCGCTGCGCAAGCTGCGTCACCCGTCGCGTTCGGAACGGCTGCGCAGCTTTCTCGACAACGAGAACTGATCCTCGATCTGCGTTGATGTAAAAAGGGCTGCCGGAAGGCAGCCCTTTTTGTTTTGAAGCTGCGGAAGAGGCGTTCTAGAACTGTTTGCCCAGATAGAAGTAGAGGCTGTCGACGCCGCCGCTTGCGCGGCCGTAGCCGAGATAAGCCGGTCCCAGCGGACTGTCGATGGCGATAAAGATGCTGCCCGCGGTGAGCAGTCCATCGGGGCTTCCCGGCACCAGCGGCGCACCGACCCGGCCGGCTTCCAGAGAAAACCCGCCGTAAGCGCCTTCAAGGATCGTGCCCTGCATGATGCGGTGGTAGTACATCGCGCGGCCGAAACTCAGGGTTTCCCCGTAGAGCTGTCCCGTCTTGTAACCTGACAGCTGCATGAAACCGCCCCACTGGAACTGGTCGTAATAGGGCAGGCGGTTGTCACCCAGTGCGCCGCCGGCTTTTACCGCGAAGTTGACGGTGTGGTTGCCGAAAGAGTAGGCGGTCGAACCGTCGATGTCCCATTTGGTGTAATTGACCGCAGAACCGAGAGCGGTATTGGAGTCGTATATGTTCATGCCGCCGCTCCAGCCCGAGCGCGGGAAACTGACGCTGTCCAGCCTGTCGAAAAACAGGCGCGCGCGGTAACCGGCGACATCGATATTCTTTTCAGGCGGGGCCAGAATTTGCGGACCGGTATCCAGTGAGGGATCGAGTTTACCGGCCAGCACACCCAGCCGGATTTCTCCGTGGCGGCGGAAATTCAGCCCCAAGTCGACCCCGGTCATCAATGAGGCGAAGTCGTATCGCGCCAGCCGGTTATCGCCGTTGTAAATGGTGGTCGAACGCCGTTCCAGCGCCGCATGCGGGGCGATGAAGAAATCCCCTTCCGCATTCAGCGGTTGGTAAAACTCGGTGGCCAGTCTGGACGTGCGGCCGACCTGCAGTTCGTTTCGCCACTCGGCGCCCAATTCATTGATCCAGGTTTTGCGATAGCTGGCGAGCAGATTGAAGTAGGCATCGCCGGTGAAATCACTGGACAGTCCCAGTCCGAAACGCAGGTAGTCCGGACCCCAGGATTTTTCAATGGCATCCACTGCCAGTACCCGTCTTCCGGGTTCTTCCAGGAAGCGGTAATTCACATGCTCAAAATCCCCGCTGCCGTAGAGGCGGCGCATGTCGCGGTCCAGCGTCTGCTGGTCGATGGGTTTGCGCGGCTGGGTATCCATGATCGCCTGGGCTGCAATCGGATTGACCCGTGTCAGGTTATCAAAACGGATTTCATCCACCGGCTGCAGGTCGGGCGCCACGGCGATCTGCTGGCGCCGGCGCAGTTCGGTGTATTCCTTCTCCGATACCGACAGTTGCGTCAAACGATCGGCCAGCTTGCGGGCGGCGGCTTCGCCGGTCGGTGCAATTTTGGTCAGATGGTCAAAATCGCCGGTCGAGAAATCCCCCAGGTCCGGAGAAATCAGGATGTCAGTGGGCTTTAAGGATGCCAGTGAAGCCTGTACGTTCTGTTCGGTGAGGATGCTGAGCATCTGTCCGGTGACGCCGAGAATGGAGGTCAGCGATTCGCGTTTTAACAGCGGGGTTCCGACATTGACCGCAATGATGATGTCGGCGCCCATGGCGCGGGCTGCTTCAACAGGCAGGTTGCTGGTGAGCATGCCGTCGACCAGCATCATGCCGCCGAATTCCGCCGGCGCCACAGCACCCGGCACCGACATGCTCGCGCGCATCACGTTGGCGAGTTCACCGTCGCGGAACACCACGGCCTTGCCGGTGACCAGATCGGTGGCGACGGCGCGGAAGGGAATCGGCAGTTTGTCGAACTGGTAATAGCCCTTGGCCTTGGCGAGACGGCGCAACACGGTTTCCAGCTGGACGCCGGTGACAACACCCTTGGGCAGACCCAGTCCGTTGCTGCTGACGCCGATTTCAGGCCCGAAGAACAGGCGATAGTCGTCCTGCTTGCGACGTACAGGGCGCTCTTCGCGCGGCGGATTTTCCTTGAACAGCAGTTCAGTGGTGATTTCCTTGAGGATGTCTTCCATTTCCGGCAGGGTGGTGCCCGTGGCATATCCGGCGCCGACCAGCGCGCCCATGCTGGTGCCGGCAATGCAGTGGATGGGTACCCGCAGTTCTTCCAGCACCTTGATGACTCCGACATGGGCCGCTCCACGCGCACCGCCGCCCGACAGAACCAGGCAGATTTTCGGTCGTTTGCTGTTGCCGGGTGAAGCGGTTGTTTGGCCCGTTTGCGCCTGCAGGTCCGCAGTGGCAAGCAGTGCGATGAGGCCCGTTGACAGGGCGATCATCAAGGCGTGGAGATGGGGTTTATTGTTCATACCTGTTCCAGTCCTGCGAATATTATTGCCGGCTTAATGAGTTGAAGCTTTATTGCTGCGAATGCGTTGTGAAAAATCCATCGCCTTGTCCGCGGCCTGTGCCTGCACATTGACGTGGGCGCTGCGCTGCAGTTCATCAAAAGGTAGGCGGCTGTCGAGCATTCCGGATTCGTAGAGATATTGCGGAACATAGCCGCTGGCGAGAATCTTCCAGCTGAAAGGGAGGTGTTCCGGATTGCCCTTTGAGTGAAACCAGATGTTGGTCGTGCAGTTGGTGGTGAGCGTGTTATAGAACTCGGGGGAATCTTTCAAACTATTGATTTTATTGATGTAATCCATGAAAACGCGGCGACCGTTTTCCAGGCTGCGGCCCTGCAGCCGGTAGACATAAACATCTTCCGGCGGCTGGTGGCGGTAGTTGGTGCGCAGGCGGATGACATCACGCTCGTCTGCAACCACGTAATGCAATTCGTATCGCCGGAAAAACCCTTTCAGCGTCGAGTAGCCCTCGCCTTTTTCGTTGCGCGTTTCGATGGAGATGGCGAGGTGATCGCCGCCGGTGAATGCAAAGCTGACGAAAATATGCGCGATGGCCGGCCCCATCCAGTACACCGCAACCAGGTCCACACCTTCGAGTTTGCGCAGATCAAACTGTTTGTCATACCAGGCGGGTTCGTAGTCGAACTCGCTGCGATAGGTAAAGTTGCGGATGTTGTGCACTGTGACGAGGTTGCCGTTGACTGTTGCAAAGGGCAGCACGGAAACGCTGGTCTGCCAGTCGCGATCGTTTGAAGGCGTGATCGTTGCCCACCAGATCATCACCAGCGCGAACTGAACGATGTGTCCGCCCAGCCCGCGCCAGCGCCAGCGTTGTGAAAACTGTGCTGCCAATGCCATCAGTGAAGCCAGTGCTGAGCAGGAGGCGAGGGCGATGTGCAGACCGTTTTGCGGCGTCGTAAAAAGCAGCGCGAGACCTGCCCAGACGGCGGACAGCAGGATAATTCCGCAGAGCATGCTGATGCCGAGTATTTTGATGACGGTTTTTTTCATCGGAAGCCGGTTTTAATCATGGATGGCATTGCCGCAAGCGACTGGAACTCAGCCGTGTTAAAACGGGGCGGAAAGGTCGCCGGGACACGCCGGAAGCGTACCGGCTAATGTCTTTGCTGGCAAACTGTGGAGTGACTCGTTTGCGCCCGGTGCTGTGGGTTAGACTTTGCGGAAATTCCGTGCCGGCCGCCTGTCCGGTACATCCAACGGAGAAGTGCATGAGTGAAGTACGAAACGAACTGGCGCGTACTACGTTTGCCGTGCTGTTTATCGGCGGACTGATTTTTGCCTCGTTTTGGATCACCCGCCCCTTTTTGGCGCCGCTGATCTGGGCCACCATGATTGTGGTGGCGACTTGGCCGATGATGCGGCGCGTGCAGACCCGGCTTTGGGATCGTAGAGGCCTGGCCGTACTGGTCATGACCATGGGCCTGCTGCTGGTTTTTGTCGTGCCGCTGACGCTGGCGATCGCAACCATCGTGGATCACGCCGACGAAATTGTCGCCTGGGGCAAGGAACTCGCAGGATTCCAACTGCCGTCGCCCCCGGAGTGGATTCGGGGATTACCGTTGATCGGCGAACGCGCCGTAGCAGTCTGGGAGACAGTGGCTGCCCAGGGTGCAAAAGAACTGGCTTCGCAGGCGGAACCGTATGTGGGTCAGGCGACGCGATGGTTTCTTTCGGAGGTCGGCAGTTTCGGCATGGTGTTTGCCCAGTTCCTGCTGACCGTTGTGTTGTCCGCGCTGCTTTATGCCGACGGCGAGGCGTGGGCACGCTGGATACTCCGGTTCGGCATCCGTTTGGCGCCGGTTCGCGGCGAGACTGCGGTCCGGCTGGCCGGTCAGGCGATTCGCGGAGTGGCGCTCGGTGTCGTCGTGACCGCGTTGGCGCAGTCGATCCTGGGCGGCATCGGACTGGCTATGGCCGGCATTCCCTTTGCAGCGGTGTTGACCGCTGTGATGTTCATGCTGTGCATTGCGCAGCTCGGACCTGTGCTTGTGCTGATGCCGGCAGTGGCCTGGCTGTACTGGATCGACAGCACAGGCTGGGCGACGTTTCTGCTGGTGTGGACACTGATCGTGGGAACCATCGACAACGTGCTGAGGCCCTTTTTGATCAAGCAGGGCGCTGATCTGCCGCTGCTGCTGATCTTCGCCGGCGTGATCGGAGGATTGCTTTCTTTCGGGCTCGTCGGAATCTTCGTCGGCCCGGTGCTGCTGGCGGTCGCCTATACGCTGATTGATGCCTGGGTCATGGAGTCTGATCCGGCCGGCGGTGAGGAAACGCGCGGCCAATAACTGCGGCGTATCAGCACAGCACAACGCGGCTGTTCCGGCGGAATGCCGGCTTGGAGTCTATTGACCGAGTTTCGCGCGCAGCCGCGCGACGATTTCATCCACAATCTTCAGTGTTTCCTGCGGACCCAGGGCGGCCACCGCTTTTTGACGCACCGAGTAGTGCAGCATCAGCAGACTGCGCATTTTCTTGAAGGCGCTTTCATTATGAACACCGCACACTGTGGCATCGTCGTTGAGCACGCGCTGGATATTTCCGGGGTCAAGCAGGTTGACGCGGCAGATTGACGCGTACTTGGCGATCTCTCCGGTGATCTCGTCAAACTGTTTTGCCCAGCGCGCGTGGCTGTAGCTGGTTTCTTCCGCCATGACTATTCTCCCCGGTGCGTGATTGCGTTATTCAAAGCTGCCGCCCAGCGCAAGATGCAGGTTCACCCGCTGCGCACGTTGTTCGCTCTGCACGCGAAGCTGTGAGGTCCTGGCGGAATACAGGGCCAGCTGGCGCTGTTCGACTGCGCGCAGGTCAATGCTGCCGACGCGGTACTGGATCTGCGCCAGTTCAAGTGCTCGTTCGTTGTCGCGAACGGCCGCCTGAAGCAGGGTATTGCGCTCGCGTAGCGTGCGCTCAGCCGCGAGTGCGCCTTCGACTTCGCTGAATGCGCGCTGTCCGGCGCGGGCATATTGGGCCACCGCCTGTTTCTGGTCGGCGCTGCGGATTTCAACCTGCGCGCGCAGCGCGCCACCCTGATACAGCGGAGCGATCAGATTGGCTCCGAAGCTCCACACCGGGTTGTCGAGATTTTTCAATACGATCAGATCACTGGAGACATCGCTGCCGCCGGCAGTGAGGCTGATGCGCGGCAGTTGCGCGGTTCTGGCTTCCCCCACCCGGTTGAAGGCGGCGGCGACACGGCGTTCTGCTGCCACCACATCCGGCCGGCGCTCCAGCAACTGCGAGGGCATGCCGGCCGGCACGGATTCCGGCATTACTGAAAATTGCCCCGCAACCTTGATTTCCGCTGAGGGGTAGCGTCCAAGCAGCGATTCGAGCGCGCGCAGCGACTGCTCGCGCGACAATTCAGTCTGGCGCAGGACGTCGCGATAGTTGGCTACTGCAGCCCGGGCATCCGCAACGGCCTGCTCGTTACCGTTACCGATGCGCAGGCGGTCCTGCGCGAGCTTCAGCAGGGATTCAGCGCTGCGCAGCATTTCCTGTGCAATCGACTGCTGCAATCCGGCTTCGATTGCCATGAACCAGCTTTTGGCGACCATGGCTGCGAGAGACTGTCGGGCATAGGCATAGTCTGCTGCGAAAGCGGCAGCGTCGTTCTCTGCGGCAGACTGGCCGTAGCGCACGCGTCCCCAGACGTCGAGTTCCAGTGAGGCGTTCAGAAACACACCTTCCAGTCCCCCACTGCCGCCCGATTTGCCGCCGGTGATGCCGACCGCAGTCACCGACGGTTGAAGCGATGCACTGGCGACTTTCAGGAATCCGGCGGCGCGTTCGACACGGGCTGCAGAGGCCTGCAGGTCGGCGTTGTATTTCAGTGCTTCGTCGACAAGGGTGGACAATGCGGGATCATTGAACGACGCCAGCCAGCGTTCGGCCACTGGCGCTTCCGCGCCGCCGGCTTTCCATGCGCCGGGCACGGCGGTATTGGTCAGCGCCTGTTTTTGCAGGTCCCCGTTCGATGGCGGCGGCGTCAGCACGCAGCCGGCAAGTGTGGCTGCCACGGAAACCCCGATCAGGCTGCGGGTAAAGAGCGCGGCGACCATCAATGCAGCTTCAGCACGAGATAGTTGGTAATGGAGCCCACGCGCATGATGACTTTGCGAATGATGTGTATCGCAGCAACGTGGTCGGTATAAATGGCGCCGTCACCGACCGCGCCAGCTGCGAGAAAGAGTTCGCGGTCTTTCTCGGCCACTTCAAGCTTGACGGGGAAGCGTCCCGGCATCTGCGGGAATACTCCGGTCTGCGGCAGCATGCCGGATTGAGCGACTTGTCCCTGTCCCTGCGCCCAGACAATCGAATCGACCTTTGCCTTGATGATGCGGCCCGGATGCATGTTGAGGCTGATTTCGGCCTCGTTGCCCGGCTCCACCATTGTCAGTTCGTTCTGTTGATACAGCGCGATGATCTGATAGGTTTCTTCGACAAAACTCATTGCGGGTGCAACCGGGAATGCGGTCACAAAGGAACCCGGCCGCAGCTGAACGTTGATCGCGTAGCCGTTCGCCGGTGCATAAACGGAAGTCTGTTCAAGATTCCATTGGGCATTGGCAAGAACGGCGCGGCTGGCGTCGACCTGGGCCTTGGCCGTCGCAAACTGGGCGCGGGCTGCTGCGACCGATGCCTGTTCGCCATTGACCTGGCCCGACAGCTTTTGCGCGACCTGCGCTTCGTTCGCTTTTGCGGTCGCAATCTGGGCTTCGAGTTCGATGGCATTGGCTTCGGCCTGTTCCAGCGCGAAGCGATCGCCGGCGCCGGTGGCTACCAGTTCCTTGTTTTGCCGCACCCGCAACCGCGCCAGATCAAGCTTCGGCTGCAGCGCGCTGACCTGTCCGCTCGCCGATTTGAGCTGTTCCTGCAATTGACGGACGCCGGCTGAAGCATCGGCGACATTGGCAGCCGCCTGTGCGAGTGTGGCCTCGTCCGCGGCGAGTTTTGCCTTGGCCACGCTCAGATCGTTCTGATACTGCGTGGGATCGATGCGGAAAAGCAGCTCGCCTTTCTTGACCAGGCGATTGGGTTCGACCGGGACTTCAATGACCCGGCCTTTGACCTGGGGGATCACCTGAACCACATATTTGATGACGCGAACGTCGCTGCTTGAAGGGGCGATGACATTCAGGGTGAGTATCAAGGCCGTCATCGCGACGATCGGGATGACCACAACCGTCACCTGTGATTTGGTGTTCCACGGCAGCCATTTTTTCTTGATGAAAATGAACCAGACGAAGAACGAATAAATTGCAAGCAGCAGGGCTTCCATCAGGCATTTTCCTTGTTCGCCGGCGTCGCAGACCAGGCGGTCAGTTCATTGCGAAGGGCCTTGAGCCCGGCGGGAAGGGTGCCTTTGGCGAACAGGATATCGAGTTCTTCTCGCAGGTGCGAAAAGTCCTGGCCGGAGAGTTGTCCAGAGCGCGCTTTTTCACCCATCGCATGAAAATAATCTTCATGCTTGTCGGTGCCGTAAGCCAGCTGATGGGTGACGGGTTTCATGTAGGCCCATAGCCAGGCCAGTGGCCATAACAGGCCGCCGAACACCAGCGACAACAGGCACAGTGTATGAATCGCGTCTTTCTGCGGGTGGTGCCGTTTTTCCGCGATTTTTTCCGGAAGGACATGCACCATCCAGAACAGTACGATGGCGCCGATCGGCATCACGATAATGACAAACCACGCGATATAGGTCGCAGCAGTGTCCATGACTTCGGGTGGCAGAAACGAGGCCAGCGCGACGGAAGGGGTCGCCATGGCGAAGACGCTCAAGGCGGCCCGGATCCATGGGAATGACATTCTTGAAAGATTCATCGGTTACTGGTCTCCGGCAGCAATCGGGGTGGTGGCGGATGAAACACGACGCCAATATTAACATCGGGATTTATGGGGATTTTGATGGGGATTTATTTCCTTCTGAAAATCAGCAAGGATGGCTGATCGGTCGCCCGGTCTGGCTGGTTGTCCGGTCAGAAGGGAGGCGAAAGAACCATAAAAAATAGGTCGATCAAGAGGCATCCGAGCCTTGCGCGTTGCCAAAATGCGGCAGCCGTTAGTTGAGAGGGTAAAATACGGCCGCAACAATCCGGACGAACAATGTCGTTCCGGTTCAAAAACCAGGAGAACATGAATGAAAGCAACATTTGCTGCACGCGCCCTGCTCACAGGCCTGCTGATCGCCACATTGCCTGCCGTGGCTGCGGAAAAAGCTGCTGTCAGCGAAACTGTCAAACTGACCGCGACCGTCAAGTCGGTTGACTACGACAGCCGCCTGATCACGCTCCAGGGTCAGGATGGCAAAACGCTGACTGTTGAAGCCAGCCCCGAAGTGAAGCGTCTGAAGGAGATCAAGGCCGGTAACATGGTCGTCATCGATCTCACGCAGGCGATTGCTGTGGAACTGAAAAAAGCCGGCTCCGCATCCGGTGTTTCGGTGAAGGAAGAGGTCAAGCGCACCAAGGCCAGCGAGAAACCCGGCATTTCAGGTCAGCGCGAAGTCAAATCGACGGTGACCATCGATGCTGTTGATCTGAAAAACAACATCGTCAACTTCACCGGCCCGCAAGGTAACGTGAATATTGTTGCGGTCAAGCGTCCCGAGATGCGCGAGTTCATCAAAACCCTGAAAGCCGGCGATAAGGTTGACGTGACTTACACCGAGGCCGTCGCTGTTTCGGTTGAGCCGGCACCGAAGAAGTAACCGCGGCACGCTTTTTGTCGTTCAAACAGCCGCAAGCACTTCGCTTGCGGCTGTTTTTTTGTACTCCGGTACCGGCCATTCCGGCATGGCCGTCTTCGCCGGAATGATAAAATAGGCAGTGTTTCAGCTGGACGGACCGAATTTCCAAAATCGATCCGGCACCTCCTGCATTTGAGGGGCTTTTTTCTGAATAAGGGTCGTTAGCTCAGTCGGTTAGAGCAGGGGACTCATAATCCCTTGGTCGTTGGTTCGAGTCCAACACGACCCACCAGTAAATGACGCGGTGTCTGCCGGAACCATCCCTTGGAGGAGAACAACATGGCAACAGTCAGTGCGGAAAATCCAGTCAAGACGATGATGCGTGCCGGCAAGGTCGCGCTTGGCATGAACGTGCGTTTGGCGCGTTCCGGGGACATTGCCCGGATCGCAAAAACCAGCGGGCACGATTTCATTTTCATAGACATCCAGCACTCGCTGTTCAACCTGGAAACAATCGGTCATATCGCGCAGGCCGCGCTCGGTTGCGGCATTGCACCGCTGGTACGGGTGCGCAGTTGCGATGATCCGGACACTTCGCTGCTGCTCGACAACGGAGTGACCGGCATCGTGTTCCCTGACATCAGTACTGCCGACGAAGCGAAGCGCGCGGTGAACCGCGCCAAATTTCCGCCGGTCGGTCGGCGTTCGGTGTCCGGCGGTTACGCACTGTTCGACTTTCGGCCGATGTCCACTGCCGATGCGGTGCCGGCACTGCAGGAAAACACGCTCGTGGTGTGCATGATCGAAACGCGTGAAGGCGTCGAGAACATTGACGCCATTGCGGCGGTTGAAGGTATTGACGTGATCCATGTCGGCGCCAACGATCTGCTGACGGCGCTCGGCAAACCGGGGCAGTTCGGCGATCCTGAAGGTGCTGCGGCAATCGACAAGGTCATCACCACGGCGGTGCGGCATGGGAAAATTGCCGGCGTCGGTGGGGATCGCAACCTGCCGCGACAGATGGAATACATCCGTCGCGGGGCGCGCTTCATCACAACCAACAGCGAGATTGCGTTCATTCTGGCCGAAGCCACGCGGGTCACCGGCGAATTGCGCCGGGCTTTGCAGACTTCGGGCGGTTGATGCAAGTATTTGTATTTTTTGATTAATTACAGGAGATTGCCATGACCATCAAATTTCTGAAGCCGGTTGCAGCGGGTCTCGTTGCAGCGACCCTGGCTTTTCCGCTGGTAGCCGCGGCGCAGCAGGGTGCGGCCTGGAAGCCGACCAAACCGGTGCGGGTCATCGTGCCCTTCCCTCCCGGCGGCAGCAACGACATCGTCGGTCGCATCGTGGCCAATGACATCAGCCCGCTGCTCGGCCAGCAGGTGGTGATCGACAACCGCGGCGGCGCAGGCGGCATCATCGGCACTGAAATCGCCGCCAACTCGCTGCCCGATGGACATACGCTGCTGATTGCTTCGGTGGCGTTTGCCTATAACCCGTCGATCTACAAGGCGCAGGTGCGTTTCGATCCGGAAAAATCGTTTACCCCGATTGCACTGATCGGCACCGGCCCCAGCGCGCTGACTGTGAGCCCGAAAATGCCGGCCAAGTCGACCAAGGAACTGATCGACATGGCCAAAGCCAAGCCGGGCTCGCTGACCTATGCCACCGCCGGCATCGGCAGTTTCCAGCATCTCAGCACCGAACTGTTCCGACTGCAGGCCGGCATCAGCCTGATCCACGTGCCATTCAAGGGCGGCGGCCCGGCGATGGTTGATGTGATCGCCGGCAACACGCTGATCACCATGGGTTCGCTGCTGCAATTGGTGCCCCATGTACAGGGCAATCGCCTGCGTCTGCTGGCTGTGGGCAGCGCCAAGCGCAACATTGCCTTCCCCAACACGCCGACCGTGGCCGAGACCGTACCCGGCTACGAGGCCAACAATTGGTGGGGCATACTGGCGCCCGCAGGCTTGCCTCCTGCCATTGTGCGCACGCTGGAAGCTGCGGTGAAAAAAGTGGTCGAAGTGCCCGAGATGCAGAAAAAATTCGAGTCGCAGGGCGCTGAAGTCGCTTACATGAATGCCGCGACCTACGGCAAATTCATCAAGGCTGAAACCACCAAGTGGTCGAAAGTCGTAAGCGACGCCGGAATCAAGGCTGAATAAACCTGTCCGGGGGCATTCCCCCGCGTTTGGAGGAGATTGCAAACATGCCGCATGTCATTCGCATTCATCAGAACGGTGGTCCCGAGCAGATGCGCTGGGAAGAAGTCACCGTGGGCGATCCAGGCCCTGGTGAGGTCCGCGTTCGCAACACCGCGATCGGCCTGAATTTCATCGACACCTATCATCGTTCCGGCCTGTATCCGATGCCGCTGCCGATGGTGCTCGGTTCCGAGGGCGCCGGCGTGGTCGAAGCGGTCGGGCCCAAGGTCAAGGAATTCAAAGTCGGTGATCGTGTCGCCTACGCGCAGCCCATCGGCGCTTATGCCGAAGTACTGATCCGTCCTGTCGCCCGGCTGGTGAAAATCCCCGCCGGCGTCAAAGATGAAACGGCTGCGGCGATGATGCTGAAGGGCATGACGGCGTGGTATCTGTGCCGCCGTACTTACCGCGTCAAAAAGGGTGACACCATTGTTGTCCATGCTGCCGCTGGTGGCGTCGGACAGATTCTCTGCCAGTGGGCCAAACATCTCGGCGCCACGGTGATCGGTACGGTCGGCAGTGACGAGAAAGTTGCGCTGGCGAAGAAAGTCGGCTGCAAACACGTAGTGGTCATGTCCCGCGAAAAACTCTCCGAACGCGTCAAGGCCATCACCAAGCGCAAGGGCGTGCCGGTGGTTTATGACGGCGTCGGCAAGGACACCTTCATGGAGTCGCTGGACTGCCTGCAGCCGCGCGGCATCATGGCCAGCTTCGGCAACGCCTCCGGCGCGGTGCCGCCGGTCAATATCGGCATTCTGGCGCAAAAAGGTTCGCTGTTCCTGACGCGTCCGACGCTGGTGAACTACACCTCGTCGCGTGAAGATCTGCTCACTGCAGCGAGAGAACTGTTTGCCGTTGTCAAAAAAGGTGCGGTGAAAATTGCTGTCAATCAGCGCTATCCGCTGCGCGAAGCGGCGCAGGCCCACCGTGATCTTGAGTCGCGCAAAACCACCGGCTCCACGGTGTTGCTGCCTTAAGGGATCGGGCCACCGTGACTGCCAACCATCTGAACATCGTGCGCGGGCTCTGCGTGCTGGCACTGCTCGCCGGCGGATTTGCGCATGCGCAGGCGCCGGTGGAGGAGCGCGGCAGCGCGTTGCAGCAGGGGCAATACCGCGCCACGGTCACGCACCGCGATCTCGATCAGGCGCGTTATGACGCCAAGCTGGCTGAGCAGGATGTGCTGAATGCGCGCGATGCCAACGCCGTCGCGCAAAAGGAAGCGGCGTATCGCAAGTCGGAGCTCGACAAGGCTGAAAAAGCGCTGACAGCAGCGCGCAGCCGGTTGCAGGCGGCGCAACAGCGCTATGACGAGGCGCTGCGCGCGGTGGATGCGTTGCCGCGCAACGCACCTGCCGAGCAGAAAAAATAAGTTTGTTTGGCGGGTAAGGAAGGGCAGCCTTCAGGGCTGCCCTTGTTTTTCAGGCGCGCCGGCTGCTGGCGCCGCCGTCGACCGTGATGATCGTGCCCGTGGTGTAGCCGGACAGCGGCGAGCACAGGAAGGTCACCATCGCACCCAGTTCCTCGATCGTCGCCATGCGGCCGAACGGGGACTTGCTTACAAATTCCTGCCAGCGATCCGGATTGCCGAATTCCTTCTCCGCGCGCTCGCGCAGGCGTTTGACCGCACGGTCGGTGGCGGTGCCGCCCGGATTCACGCCGACCACCCGTACACCGAATTCGGGGCTCTCAGCACCCAAGGCGCGGGTCATCGCCATCAGTGCGGCGTTGCCCATGCTGCCGGCGATATAGCTCGCTACCGGACGTTCGCCTGCGGCGCCGATGACGTTGACGATGACGCCGCTCTTGCGTTTGCGCATCTGGGCGTAGATCTCGCGCGTGATGTCGATGAAGCCGAATACTTTCAGGTCCCAGGAGCGTTTCCAGGTGTTGTCGTCCAGCGCATCGATGCCGCCTTGCGGGATCGCCCCTGCATTGTTGATCAGGAAATCGACATTGGCGCATTCGCGACCGAGTTTGATGGCATTGGCGCCGTCCGAGAGGTCGACGGCATGGCAATGCACCTCGATGTTGTGACTGGCGGTGATTTTTGCTTTTGCAGCGGCCAGATCCGCCTCGCTGCGTGCTGCCAGATGCAGGTGACAGCCTTCCTTGGCCAGCATTTGTGCGACGCCCAGTCCGATGCCGCGGGATCCGCCGGTGATCAGCGCGCGTTTGCCTTTGATGCCCAGTTCCATGGTCTTTCCTCCGCTGTTCCGCCAACCGGCGGGAGCGAAATGTTAACACTGCACTGTTCCATCGCCGTCAACCGCAACGCTGCGGCGGCGTTAATAAAATACGGCCCGAAAGTTCGGGGCGAATCGCGCTTCGGCGTGAGCCTTAAACAGTATTGGAGAAGAAATGAACAACCTGCTGAAAACCCTGCTGGCTGCCGGCATTGCTGCCGTCACTTTCAACGTTGCCGCCCAGAGCGCAGCGCCTGCTCCTGCAGCGCCCGCCGCTGCCCCGGCACCCGCGGCTCCGGCCAAAGCGGATCCGGTGAAAGCTGCCCCGGCACCCGCCGCCGCTCCGGCACCCGCCGCCAAGGCTGACAAGCCGAAGAAAGCCAAAGCCGACAAGCCGAAGAAATCCAAGTCGGACAAGTCGAAGAAATCCAAAAAAGCGCCGAAGACTGAAGACGCACCGGTCAAGTAATTCGGTTGCGGCCGCCGCTTCCGGCGGCGCGCTACAATGAAGAAGGCAGGCGCCATGCGCCTGCCTTCTTTTTTATATGGTGAGCGCCCGCTCACCCCAGACTAAATAATTAAATTAATAAAATCAATGAGTTATGTAGATTCGGTCAGCGGGGTACTTTATCCTGACGACACCGCGCGCTGGTGTGGCGACAGCGGCGCCTATCTCAATCTGGCACCGGGTGCGGGGCTGAAGCGTGGCGAAATCGATGCCGGTGACCGTTCGGTCTGGCGTTACGCGCAGGCGCTGGCCGTGGATCGCCGTCATGCAGTGTCCCTGGGTGAGGGCGGCACGCCGTTGCTGAGCCGCAACTGGCAGGGCACACCGGTGCAGTTCAAGCTCGAATTCATGATGCCGACCGGTTCGTTCAAGGATCGCGGTATGACCGTGATGGTGAGCTACCTGAAAAGCCGGGGTATCGATCACGTGCTGGAGGACTCTTCAGGCAATGCCGGGGCTTCGCTGTCGGCCTATGCCGCGGCTGCCGGCATGCGTTGCCGCATTCTGGTACCTGAAACCGCGTCGTATCCGAAAATCGCGCAGATCGCTGCTTGCGGCGCCGACGTGGTCACGGTTCGTGGCACGCGCCAGGACGTTGCCGATGCAGCATTGCGCATGAGCAGCGAAATTTTCTACGCCAGCCATAACTGGCAGCCGTTTTTTGTCGAAGGTACCAAGACGCTGGCTTATGAATTGTGGGAGTCGCTGGGTTTTCGCGCGCCGGATAATGTGATCACGCCGCTCGGTTACGGCAGCAATGTGCTGGGTCTTGACCGCGGCTTTGATGAGTTGCTGCGCAACGGCGAAATCACCCGCACGCCGAAAATATTCGGTGTGCAGGCCGCCAACTGCGCGCCCTGTCATGCGACATGGCAGTCGGGTGGTGAAACGCCGGTGCCGGTCACAGTGACACCGACGGTTGCCGAAGGCATTGCGTCATCGCAGCCGACGCGGCTGCGCGAGGTTGTGCGCGCGGTACGCCGTTCCGGCGGCGCGATCGCCGCGGTCAGTGAAGACGAAATCGTCAGTGCGCTGGGTGGACTGGCGCGCATGGGTCTTTATGTCGAACCGACCTGCGCAGCTGCTGCAGCCGGGCTGACGCAGTGGCTTGCTTCTGGCTTAATTCGTGCGGATGAAACCACCGTTGTTGTGCTGACCGGCAGCGGATTAAAAAGTTCGGAACGCATCGGCCAGTTGCTGAATCTGCAGCCGCGTACGATGTGAGTTTCGCATCATGCGCTCTCGCATGATGGACCATCGCTGTGCTTTCTTGACAGGGCTTGCGCCGCCCGCCTAGATTCGAAGACTTTCCCTCGCGCATCACGCATTCAAAGGTCAAGCATATGAAAATCACCGCAGTCAAAAGTTATGCTGTTCATCCCGGCTGGCGCAAGAATCTGATCTTCGTCAAAGTCGAAACCGACGCCGGCATCCACGGCTGGGGTGAGGCTTATTCGCAATACGACCGCGACACCGCGGTGATGGCGCAGCTGAATGCGCTGGGGCCTTATATGGTCGGCCGCAGTCCGTTCGACATCAAACATTTCACCCAGTTTGCCTTCGACGATTACGCAGCCCGCCGCGGTTCGGTCGAGTTGTTCTGCGCGATCAGCGGTATCGAGCAGGCGATGTGGGACATCGTTGGCAAGGCGACGCAGCAGCCGGTCTACAACCTGCTGGGCGGCAAATACCGCGAGAAGGTCCGTGTCTATGCCAACGGCTGGAGCTATGGCATGAAGGAGCCCAATGACTATGCGCGTGCCGCAGAAAAAGTCGTCAAGATGGGCTTCTCGGCAATGAAGTTCGACCCGCTGCCTTCGCCCTGGCGCACCTATATTCCGAAGGAACATGAAAAACGCGCGATCCGCATCGTCAAGGCGATCCGTGATGCCGTCGGTCCCGATGTCGACCTGCTGCTGGAGCAGCATCGCCGGCTGGCGCCGATGCATGCCATCCGCCTCGACAAGCAGCTTGCCGAATTCAATCTCTACTGGATGGAAGAGTCCTGTCAGGCCGAGTACCCGGATGAGCTGGCGCAGATCCGCCGCGAGATCGGCATTCCGGTGGTGATCGGTGAAGCCACCTATACCAAGACCGGTTTCCGGCCCTTGCTGGAAAAACGATCTGCCGACATCCTCAACCCGGACGTAGCCTGTGTCGGCGGCATTCTCGAGCTGAAGGAAATTGCGGCGATGGCTGAACCGTTCCTGGTCGCCGTATCACCGCATAACTACAACTCGACGCTGGTGGGGCTGGCTTCGACGGTGCATGCCTCGGCGACGATGCCCAATTTCATCATCACCGAGTATTTCCTGCCCTTCGTCGATTTCTGCGACAAGATTTCGCCGAATCAGCTCAAACCGAAAAACGGTTACATCGAGCTGCCGACGACGCCGGGTCTCGGCGTGGATGTCATTGAAGAAGAACTCAAAAAACATCCGGCCAAGGTGTATCCGGCGCGTAACCTGCGTCATCCCAAGGACGAGCCTGGCGGGATCTGACCGGCTTCAGTCTCCGGCGCGGAACACCACCGCGTTGCCCGAAACCTCAAGGTGGGTCTTGAAAGCACTGCTGCGTTTGCGCAGCGCTTCAAGACCTTCCTGTTCCTTGCTGATGTCGCAGATCACGGTTTCGTTTTTGTCGTTGTGACGGACGAATTCAAACGAGGCTTTAGTGACCTTCTGGCCGTCCATGTCGACCCGGGCCAACATGCCCAGCCAGTTGCCGTGCTGGCGGCCGCCGTGGCCGGTGTGGAATGAGAAACTGCCGAGGCCGTAGAACACCGGCTTGCCTTTATAGAACTCGACCGGCAGCGAGTAGTGGGGGCCATGGCCGATGACGATATCGGCGCCGGCATCAATCACCGCATGTGCAATCTCAGTCATGTATTCCAGCACTTCCTCGTGCAGGCCCCAGTGTTGTGACGCCACCAGCACATCGACCTTCTTGCGCAGTTCGGTGATTTCCGCAACGTATTCGGCCAGGTATTTCGGATCGGCCCAGGTCACGATGATCGGCGGTACGCCGGGACGGTTGGCCGGCGGCATTTCCTGACGCGTTTTGTAGATCGGCAACTGGTAGGCGGTATGACCGCGCAAGGCGGCGACGCCGGGGCTGTGTTCCGTGGCTTCGTGGTTGGTCGGCCAGTACACCGATGTGCGTTGCAGGAAACCGTAACGCACGCCTTCATGTTCGATGATCACCGGTGCGCGGGCCTCGGCACGGTTGCGGCCGGCTCCGGTATAGGGGATACCGAGTTTTTCGAGTTCGCTCAAAGAGGAGCGGATGGCTTCCGCGCCGTAGTTGACGTTGTTGGCGTTGCCGATGGCGCGGAATCCGGCCTGCTGTAGTGCGCGTCCGGCTTCCGGGGTCGCAAAAAAGCCTTCGTCGCTGACCGAAACCGAGGTCGGGGGTTGATAGAAACAACACTCGACATTGCCGAACAGCATGTCTGCACCGCGTAACGTATCGATCACACGGTTAAAGGGCAGGGCGGGGTCGGTGACATTCATCAGGTTGATGTCGCCGGTGAAAAGCAGTTGTTTGCGGGCCATTGTTTCTCCAGGGTGATAAGAGGCGCTGCTGCTGTTCGTGCGCGGCGCTTTAAAAGCAGGGCCATTCTTTACCATGGTTTTGCCGCGCATCGGCGTGGAGACCCATTTGGTGGAACTGAATGTGAAGCAAGTCACACTTCAAGCTACCTTGAGGTCTCGATTAAGAATTTCTCAACTATCTGAGGACAAAATGTATATTGCGGAGCAGCAAAAATGGCTTGACAGGCAAGTGCTGCATGGCAAAATGGGAACCATGCTGGGTGCCTTCTACAGGTATCGGCACATATCCTCCAAAACCTCCTCCTTTGGTGGAACTTCAGCGCAACCCCCCGGGGTTGCGCTTTTTTTTGCCTGATTTATATTGCAACGCAGCATCATATGTCATCGATTGATAGCGTGCACTAGCTTCGGTCAATCGAATGGTCTGCCGTTCTTACCGGGATTGGCATTTGACGAATCTGCCGCGTCGCCGTGCTGGTGGCTTGTAGCGGACATCAATGTAAGTGCATCGCGGAGAAGGTAAGGCGGCGGGTGTTTGATATACTTGCAGCGCAGCAAATTCAGCCAGCCTGTCCCCGGAGCATCCGTCGTCGTTGCCTGTTTTCAGCGCGGCGTAAATTCCAGACTCGTCCAATGCGTTTCTTGCGGCGGACTCGCGTTTTACCCAATCGTGAGTTTATTGACTGCGGTCAAGGCTGCTGCGGAGTTCGCTGTAATAGATTGGCGTCCCTGCGGGGCCGGGTGACGCCTTCCATCCAACAGCGCTAACCACGCGGAACGGAATATGAAAATCCACGAATATCAGGCAAAAGAACTCCTGCGCAAATATGGCGTAACCACGCCGCGCGGTATCCCGTGTTTCACCGTCGACGAAGCGGTCGCTGCGGCAGCCAAACTGGGCGGCAGCGTATGGGTCGTCAAGGCCCAGATCCATGCGGGCGGTCGCGGCAAGGGCGGTGGCGTCAAAGTGGCGAAGTCGGCCGCCGACGTCAAAACCTACGCATCGTCCATTCTCGGCATGCAGTTGAAGACGCATCAGACCGGCCCCGAGGGCCAGAAGGTGCGCCGGCTGCTGATCGAGGAAGGTGCTGACATCAAAAAAGAACTGTATGTGGGCCTGGTCATTGACCGCGGCACGCAGCGTGCTGTGCTGATGGCTTCCAGCGAAGGCGGCATGGATATCGAGGAAGTTGCCGAGCACACCCCGGAAAAAATTCACAAGGTGGTCATTGATCCGGTCAAAGGTCTGGCTGATGCCGACGCTGATGACGTGTCACGCAAGATCGGTGTTCCGGAGGGATCGGTGGCACAGGCCCGCGTAATGCTGCAGGCACTGTACAAGGCTTTCGATGAAACCGACGCCTCGCTCGCCGAAATCAACCCGCTGATCCTGACCGGCGACGGCAAGGTCATTGCGCTCGATGCCAAGATCGATTTCGACAATAACGCGATGTTCCGTCACCCGGAACTGGTCGCCCTGCGCGATCTCGATGAAGAAGATCCTGCTGAAGTCGAGGCTTCGAAACACGACCTCAACTACATTCAGCTCGACGGCAATATCGGTTGTCTGGTGAACGGTGCCGGCCTGGCGATGGCGTCGATGGACATCATCAAGCTCTACGGCGGCAGCCCCGCCAACTTCCTCGACGTCGGCGGCAGCGCCACCGCAGAGAAGGTCACCGAAGCGTTCAAGATCATGCTACGTAATCCGCAGCTGAAGGCCATTCTGGTCAACATCTTCGGCGGCATCATGAAGTGCGACGTGATTGCGCAGGGTGTGGTTGCCGCTGCGCGCCAGGTCAGCCTGAGCGTGCCTCTGGTGGTGCGACTCGAAGGCACCAACGTCGAACTCGGCAAGAAAATCCTCGCAGACTCGGGATTGCCGATCATTTCCGGGAACAACATGGCTGATGCCGCGCAGAAGGTCGTTGCTGCGGCGAAGGGGAAAAACTGATGTCGATTCTGATCAACAAAGACACGCGGGTGATGACCCAGGGCATCACCGGCAAGACCGGCATGTTCCATACCAAGACCGGCAAGGAATACGCGAACGGCAAGAACTGCTACGTCGCCGGCGTCACCCCGAAAAAGGGCGGCCAGAATTACGAAGGCATCCCCATTTTCAATTCGGTGCGTGAAGCCAAGGATGCGACCGGCGCCAATGTGTCGGTGATCTACGTGCCGCCGCCCTTTGCGGCTGCGGCGATTGAAGAAGCGGTTGATGCCGATCTCGATCTGGTGATCTGCATTACCGAAGGCATTCCGGTCCGCGACATGGTGCGCCTGAAATACAAGATGCAGCAGAACAACAGCCGCACCCTGCTGATCGGACCGAACTGCCCGGGCGTGATCACGCCGGATGAAATCAAGATCGGCATCATGCCGGGCCACATCCACAAAAAGGGCCCGATCGGTGTCGTTTCGCGTTCCGGTACGCTGACCTATGAAGCAGTCGGTCAGTTGATGGAGCTGGGCATGGGCCAGTCGTCCTGCGTCGGCATTGGCGGGGACCCGGTCAACGGCCTCAAGCACATCGATGTTATGAAAATGTTCAATGATGATCCGCAGACAGAAGCGGTGATCATGGTCGGCGAAATCGGCGGCTCCAACGAAGAGGAGTGCGCGCGCTGGATCAAAGACAACATGAAGAAACCAGTGGTCGGTTTCATCGCCGGCGTTACCGCGCCACCCGGAAAGCGCATGGGCCATGCCGGCGCGATCATCTCCGGCGGCAAGGGTACGGCCGATGAAAAGCTGTCGGTGATGGAAGAGTGCGGCATCCGCACGACAAAAAATCCGGCGGAGATGGGCAAACTGCTCAAGTCGGTGCTGAAGTAATGGAAGGACCGGCCCCCGGAAACGGGGCCGGCTGCAGGCATTGCCGGAGGAGGCGGAATTTTGGAAGGTGGCATCGTGAAACGCGGTAAACGTGCGCGGGGCGCTCTCAAGGGGCGCGCCGTGGAATCGGGCGCTCTCGCCGAAGTCCAGTCCCTGCTGGATGGCGCGCAGCGCAAGACCGGGGTTGATCCGCGCCGTCGCGATCTGCTGATCGAAAACCTGCATCTGATCCAGGACCGCTTCGGTCATATCCCCGCTGCTCACCTTGTGGCGCTGGCACGTGAAATGAAGCTGGCGATGACCGAGGTCTATGAGGTGGCGACTTTTTATCACCACTTCGACGTGATCAAGGAAGGTGAACAGGCGCCGCCGGCATTGACCGTGCGTGTCTGTGATTCCCTTTCCTGCGAACTGTCCGGTTCCAATGAACTGATCAAAGGTCTCAAGCAATCGCTGGGCGACAAGGTGCGCGTGATTCCGGCGCCCTGCGTCGGTCGTTGC
>Ga0209358_10000712_pt1 | contig 28354 bp, 31 predicted proteins | sample LauGreFa1BDMLBSN_2_FD_187574 | JGI IMG/M metagenome (GOLD analysis project Ga0209358, IMG submission 187574) | Freshwater lake microbial communities from Lake Michigan, USA - Fa13.BD.MLB.SN (SPAdes) (version 2) | ecosystem: Environmental > Aquatic > Freshwater > Lake | place: Lake Michigan, USA...
AGTCACTGTGGAGTCACTGTGGAGTCACTGTGGAGTCACTGTGGAGTCACTGTGGAGTCACTGTGGAGTCACTGTGGAGTCACTGTGGAGTCACTGTGGAGTCACTGTGGAGTAACTGTGGAGTAACTGTGGACTCAGCGTGTCTAAAGACTCTAAACGTACACAATCACTCTAACACGGATCAGTGTAGCGAGCCAAAAGTCGCACTTTCAGCCCTCGGTCGAAATGGGCATGAAAACCGTAGATTAGAACATCGATAAGAACAACAAGCAATGATTTGGGTGTTTTTTCATGCAACTCAATCGACTCTAATGTCCATTGTCATTGCATTATGACGTGTTTCAGACCCAAACCATTGCTTGTTGCGCTTATCGACGTTCTTATCTACGTTTTTCATACCCACTGTATCCCTCCCAAACGAAGATTTGGGAAGGATGAACAAAAGATGAAATCCGGATGTTCGACGCAGTTTTCAAGGGCCTTAGTACTCTATTTAGGCTACGAATCGTTGAAAAGTGCTTCCCCGGGAAACGCATTAGGAACGGTTCGTACGGTCTTCCAAAATCTTCGTTTGGGACTCAATGGGGAGCATGCAGTTCGACCGACTTGTGTTCGCCACACTGACACTTACGGAACACACACACACACACACCTTAAAAACATGCGCATCATCGTGCCTATCATCATCGTGTGAGTTCGGCATGCTATCATCATCATGTGACTCGTGTGATTTTGATAGACACATCGGCATGCTATCATATCAGTGCCTATCATCATCTTGTGAGCATTGTGGCGAGCAAAAAAGTCGCACTTTCGGGCCTCGGGTAAAACGCGCATGAAAACGTAGATAAGAACAGTCGATAACAACAAAAGCAAGGATTTGGGAATGTTAAGGCACCAAAATGGATTCCAATGGTCCAAACAATTACCTTTTTGGGTGTTTTCCTACCCAAATCATTGCTTTTGTTGTTATCGAGTTTTCTTATCTACGATTTTCATGCCACTTTCGACCGAGGCCTGAAAGTGCGACTTTTTTGCTCGCCACAATGCTTGTGAGTAAAGTTTATCCCTACCAAACGAAGATTTTGGAAGGAGGAACAAAAGATGAAATCCGGATTTTCGAAGCACTTTTCAATTGTTCATCCGTCCAAAATCTTCGTGTGAGTTCGACAGACACATCGGCATGCTATCATCATCTTGTGGCTCGTTTGAGTTCCATCGGTATGTTGCACGGCGGCGAGTCGGGCTGGAGCGCACGCCCCTCGACTCGGCTGGATCGCACGCACACACGCCCCTTTAACAAGGCTCAGGCGCCGTGCAGTCAACCATGTTTGTGTATCATGAACGTTCGCCGACTGTGTTCCGACACCCATGACACCCGGGTGTCAAGTGGCTCTGGTTAATCTCTGGTTAATTTCAAAACGTTCTACAACCTTTTCGATTTTTAGAATCAAAAATCTTTTTCGGGCCTCGGCATCATGAGGGTCATCCCCATATCATCCATCGTGAACATGCACAAAGTGTCCACTCGTGCGTGCGACAATCAAACGTTCGTTCTGTGCTCGATGGAAGACAAGTCGAACGTGTGGGTTTCACGTGAGTCCATCGTCAAAAACGACGAGGCGCTCGCTAGCCGTCTTCGAGACATGGAAACCCGTGAAGTTTGGCCACTGATGAACGGAGGACGCCGGAGGGAGTTGACGTCGAAGAACTGCGCATGGGCCAAAACGGGGGACGTCATCACCGTAAATCATCGTCGACCGAACGTCCCACACGATGGGAGTCCTACCAAGCCGACGAACGCCGACCTAGTCCGTCGAGTGCTCGTCCTGGAGCGTCTCGTCGACGAACTCGAGCAAAAGTTACTGCGCCTGACGACGGCAACGTCGCTGTTATCCCCGACGCACGTCGGTGATGCACGGTTCGCACCCAACCCCGGCGACCCCGGAACAGCCACGCAGCCGGTGCCGTTCGTCCTCTCGACGCAACCGGTGCCGTTCGTCCTCTCGACGCAGCCGGTGCCGTTCGTCCTCTCGACGCGACCGGAGTCGTTCGACCTCTCGACGCGACCGGAGTCGTTCGACCTCTCGACGCTTCTTACACAACCACCATCCATCCATTACCTTGAATGCGTCGAGATGAACCAAGGCTTGCCCGTCGACGGTTGGGAGATGACCAGAACGTCATCTTGCTTGTCGGCGCTGTTAGGGTAATGTCTAGCGGACGATAACGAGGATTTGGGAAAGCCGAACAGAGAGCAGTGTGGCGAGCAACAAGTCGCACTTTCAGCCCTCGGTAAAAGACGCATGAAAAGCGTAGATAAGGACATCGATGAGAACAACAAGCAATGATTGGGGCGTTTTCATGCAACGCAATCGACTCTCATGTCCATTTTCATGGCACTATGACGCGTTTTACGACCCAAATCATCGCTTGTTGCGCTTATCGATGTTCTTATCTACCTTTTTCGTACCCATTTCGACCTAGGGCTGAAAGTGCGACTGTTTGGATCGCCGCACGGGACACAACATCCTGTAATCTCGACAGATGTTTCTCATGGAATGTATCACACGCATTACTTGCGTTTACATATCGCACGGGCCAGCATCTCGAGAGTGCGTTTGCGAAGCACTTTGCAAGCGTCGCCCGAGTCATGCATTCATCCGCTTGCAAAGTGCTTCGCAAACGCAAACTCTGAACTATAATTTAAAGGAAATGGGTCATCTTGGCAGTACTCACACCATACTCTTCTAGGTGGGTGTGCAAGTGGCCCGTTGAAGTGGGCGTGAAATCGCGCAATTTTGCTCAATAACAGTAAGTTCTCTCTAAATGTGCCCCTCCCAAACGACGTTTTTGAAAGCCGACCTAAACTTTCAGAATGCGTTTCCCCGGGAAGCACCCTTTCAAGGGCCTGAGTACCAGATTTGAGTGCTTCCACTGTGAAGCACTTTTCAAGGGTGCGATTACCGGATTTGGGAAAGTGCTCCGAAAACGCATTCTTAATCATAGACCATCCAAGACGGACGTACGTCCGCTAGCATTATGATATTAGCATGTCGTTGTGTCCTTCGAACTCACACAGTGATGCTGTCATTATGGGTTTACAGTGTTAAAGGGGGCCGGGAGTGCGTGCCAGCCGTGGTAAAGGGGCATGCGTGCCAGCCGTGCAACATATCATTTGTCATTCTAACTCACACGAGTCATGAGACGATAGCATGCCGATGTGTCTGTCGAACTCACACAAGTCCATTCTCACCAACCGAAGATTTTGGAAAGATGAACAAAAGATGAAATCCGGATTGTCGACGGACTTTTCAACGATTCTTAGCGCACATCGAGTACTCACGCCCTTGAAAAGTGCTTCGAAACACACGATTTCCTCTTTTGTTCATCCTTCCAAAATCTTCGTTTGGGAGTCACAATACAAGATGATGATAGCATGCCGAACGATGCGTCTACCACTGTCTGGCGAACTCACACGATGATGATATAGCATGATGATGCGCATGTAGATCTCACAACATTACCCTCCCAAACGAAGATGTTGGAAGGCCGAACAAACCTTTCGGAATGCGTTTCTCCGGGGAAGCATTTTTCAAGGGAGTGAGTACTGTATTTGGGATACGAGTCGTTGAAAAGTGCTTCCCGGGGGAAACGCATTCCGAAAGGTTTGTTCGGCCTTCCAACATCTTCGTTTGGGGGCATATAATTGCCACATCATCTTGTTCTCGATAGACATATCGGAGCGTTATCAAGTGTGGCGAGCCAAAAAGTCGCACTTTCAGCTCGGTCGAATGTGGCATGAAAATCGTAGATACGAACATCGATAAGCGCAACAAGCAATAAATTGGGTCGGAAAATGCATCATAATGCCATGGAAATGGACATGAGAGTCGATTGAGTTGCATTACAACACCCATGTCATTGCTTGTTGTTCTTATCGATGTCCTTATCTACGATTTTCACGCGTCTTTTACCGAGGGCTGAAAGTGCGACTTTTTTGGCGAGGGAACTTTATGCTCCCCAAACGAAGATTTTGGAAGGAGGAACAAAAGATGAAATCCGGATTTTCGACGGACTTTTCAATGGAACATGGCCCAAATTGAGTACTCACGCCCTTCAAAAGTGCTTTGACAATCCTCATTTCCTCTTTTGTTCCTCATTCCAAAATCTTCGTTTGGGAGGGGTAAACTTGCACTGGGAAACAACATTTCCGAGACTTACGCCGGATTGGGTTAACGACGCGTCATGTATACACTCAGCCGCATTGTTATCTTTCGTTAGTGGGCTTGCCCAATCATCCGGTGTGGGCAAGTATCGGAACTGTTGTTTCCCACATGGAGCTAAAGTGGCGCAAAAAATGCTATAAAGACTTTTGCGCATGTGATAATGGCAAATGTCGTTCATAAACACGAGCCATTGACGGATAAAACGTACTACACTCGATTCCGCATTTACGAGGCCAACGACATTCCAGGAACGTTTACACCCAACGGAACCGAGCACGGCTTTCTGGTAAACGAGTTTGGTAAGGACGTCGTCGACATCATGCAAGCTTTCATAGACAACGCGCCGAAATCCCCACGGAAGCGCTCGCTGTCGATCTAGCGGAAACTCGCCGGCGAGACTAGGCGCCCGCCGCAACGTGAACCGTTCCATTCATTCGTCCAATATTGCCACACACCAACCGCACACGCGCCAGGTGTCTCGAAAAACAGCACCATTGGACGGATTCGGGCGGCATGCACACACCCACACGTGTGCATTGTAACGCTCAAACGGAGAAATGGCCATTGTGGGCCAATTTGTGGCGAGCCAAAAGGGTTCAAATGACAGGATGCGTCGGTATCGTGGTCATTTTTCTTTCCATTCGGCCACAACCAGTTGCAGCCAACGACGACGTCGACGCACTATTTCGACGCACGATTTCGAAAAAAAGGTTAAGAAACTAAACGACATCATGCGTCGAGTGAAACTGGCAACGGCGCGCGAGGAACAATGCACCGAGAACCCACGAGATGAAACCAACGAGTGTTTCACGTGCCCGGTCTCACTAGGCTGCCTTGGCGACGCGATCGTGAGGGTCGACCGCCAATGTTACAGCGTGTCGAGCCTCGTCGCGTGGTTTACGGCGCGCATCCACGAAGGTCAGAAGCCGACGATCCCCCACAACCGAAGGGCGCTCGAATTGGATGTGGCCGACGCATTTCTGACCGAGCACGACCCCGCGCAATTTCCGACGTACGAGCACGCGCTGTACCGCGCGTACGGCTACGACGCAATCGACCGCCCGTACGACCTTGTGGCGAAGGCTTTGGAAAAGCGTGACCATCGTCTGCTGCGGTACATCATCGACGCCAAGCCCCTCGTCCTCGGCGCGTTGGAGCGTCGCGAAACGGACGTGTGGTCGATGTTGCACGTGGTGGCCTACTACGGACCACCTCAAGACATCGAGAGGGCCATCGTCCACGCGGCGTGGCGGGATAGCGACGACCGGACGTACGACGAATATCAAGCGACCCCGATGCACCTGGCGGCCGTCAGAGGGCACGTCCGTCTGATGGCGCTCCTCCACCAACTCGACGCCGACTGCGACGCAATGGACGCGAACGGGCAGACACCGGTCATGTGGGCGGCCATGTGGCGAGCATAAATTGCGCAATTTCAAGGCCCGCTACTTAACGATGAAACAGACCATACGTGAGTACTCCAATTTGGGGAAAATTGCACACTTGAACTCCACAAAATCAAAATGATTTAAGGTCATTGTGCCAAATTGCCCTAACATGAGTACTTACGTATGGTCTATTTCATCGTTAAGTAGCGGGCCTTGAAATTGCGCAATTTATGCTCGCCACACTGGTGGGCGGCACGCGAAGGACGAACGGATTCCGTGCGTTGGCTCATACGCGCGGGCGCGCGGCTCGAGTACGCCGACGAGAACGTCGACACGGTGGCGCATCATTGTTGCAACAGCCCAGACACCCAGAACCGAACTACGCTGCTCGGAATGCTTCTACGCGCCTGCCCGACGACGTTTACACATCCCAATAACGATGGACACACGGTGCTGCACCTCGCCGTGCTCAACGGCCTGTACGACGTGGTCCGGTGGATCGTCCCCGTCTACGACCGCGTCCTGTCCGTCCCTAAAGGCTGGATTGCGCAGGTGCTCGACACGACGGACGCCGACGACCAGACCATCCGAGACAGGGCCGTGGAGGACGGCGACGAGCAGGCGTTCATCGACTGGATGGACGCCTGGCGGTCGACGCTCGAGTGACCGCGTATCTCCGGTGGCAACATTGCCGCTCATATAACGTGACTCGCTTCCAACATTGCGCATTCGGTCGTTCCATGTAGCCCTTGTCGATTGTCATGTCCAAGTAGGGCATTGCTCTTGTTGTCGTCGATTGTTCTTATCCACGATTTTCATGCCATTTTTCGACCGAGGCGTGAAAGTGCGACTTTTTGATCGCCCCACAATGACGACACATCCGCATGATTCAGCAACTGCCAACTTCAGTGCCAAGTGCAGTGCCCACCTAATCATCAGTGAGGCGAGCCAAAAAGTCGCACTTTCAGCCCTCGGTCGAAATGGGGTAGGAAACACGTAGATAAGAACATCGATAAGCGCAACAACTGCCACTGCCATCAAGCAATGCTCTGGGTCGGAAAAACGCGTCGAAAATGGACATTAGAGTCGATAGAGTCGACTGTGTTGCATGAAAACACCCAAGTCGTTGCTTGTTGTTCTTATCGATGTCCTTATCTACGTGCTTCATCACTGTCGCGAGCAAAAAAAGTCGCACTTTCACGCCTCGGGTGAAAACACGTATGAAAAAAGTAGATAAGAAAAATCAATAACAACAAAAGCAATGTTCTTCATGCGTCTTTTACCGCGGCTGAAAGTTAGCCATCCCAAACGAAGATTTGGAAAGGTCGAACCAACCGCATTGGATGCTTTCAATGGGCATCACTGTGGCGAGAAAAAAAAGTCGCACTTTCAGCCCTCGGGTAAGCTACGTATGAAAAAAAGTAGATAAGAACATCGATAAGCAAAACAAACAGTGATTTGGTCTTTTTAGTGCAACTCAATCGATTCTAATGTTCATTGTCGTGACATAATGATGTGTTTTCCAATGCCAATTTATGCTCCCCAAACGAAGATTTTGGAAGTCCGAACCAACCTTTCCGAATGCGTTTTCGAAGCACTTTTCAACGATTCGTCTCCCAAATCGAGTACTCACGCCCTTGAAAAGTGCTTCGAAAACGCATTCGGAAAGGTTGGTTCGGACTTCCAAAATCTTCGTTTGGGAGGGGTAAATTTATGCTCCCCAAACGAAGATTTTGGAAGGAGGAACAAAAGATGAAATGCGGATTTTCGATTGAGTTTTCAACGATTCGTAGCCCAAATCGAGTACTCACACCATTGAAGAGTGCTTCGAACATCCGCATTTTATCTTGTGTTCATCCTTACAAAATCTTCGTTTGGGAGGGGTACAATTGGGCATTGGGCACTAGCCCGAATAAAAAATCGCCATTGGTAGAGAGATGTCCGCCCCAACGCCGGTTCCGATGGTCAGCTCGCCGTACGCCCCCCAGTTTGCCATCCCCGATAATTGCAGGCACCCGCTTGTCGAGACTTACATATCCGACCTGGAATCGGGACGAGTCACGTTCGAAACCATTCAGTGCCACGAGAGCGTTCATGTCGACGACCGGGGCGTGAAAACGATGGACGAATGGGGTAACGTCGTCAACTGGGATTGTGTGCACACGTCGCCGGTGCATTACGTTTGGCGGATGCTGGCCGATTTTCCGATTGTAGTTGGCATAACAAGGGGCGTGAAAAGCGACCACGAGCCCCATTTTCACAAAGAGGATGAATGCTACTTTGTCGTCGATGGGTGCGGCGTGACGCTGTGCAACGGCGCGTACACGAAACTCGAAAAGGGCCATTACTTTTACATTCCCGGCAATACCATCCACAACACGCCCATCTTGGACCAAGGACTGAGCGTGCTGTTTTGGTTCCCGAATCACGCCCATTTCAGTCGCGTCCGGTATTATTGGAAGCGGGATGTAGCCGGCAACGACGAGGCACTCGAGCGATTTGAGACGGTCGACCGAATACGCGGTGAGTATCTGCGCGAACTGACACACTTGTTGATGTGATGGTGCTGCATAATAGCCTGCATTGGTGCAACCGCGGGTGGGACTTTGACCTCGGTCGAAATGGGGTATGAAACACGTAGATAAACAACATCGATGTGCGCAACAAGCATGGATTCGGGTCGGAAAAACGCGTCATAATGCCACGAAAATGGACATTAGAGTCGATAGAGTCGATATGGTCGATTGTGTTTCATGAAAACACCCCAATAATTGCTTGTTGTTCTTATCGATGTCCTTATCTACGTGCTTCATGTGCCTTTTACCGAGGGCTGAAAGTGCGACTTTTTGGTTGGCCACACTGTGACCCGATGTAGCAAAAAAAACAAATGGTGGAATTTCGCACCCATGAGTTAACGAAGGTACTTTCATACGTGAGTACTCAACAATCAGGCCAATTTGACACATTTCTTTTCAATCATTTCAGTGCCCATTTGGAAATTTATGGCTCCCAAACGACGAATTTTCGAGGGTCGAACAAATCGTTGCGTATGATTTTTGAACGAGTTTTCAATCAGTGGTCGCCCAAAAAGAGTACTCACATCCTTGAAAAGTACTTCAAAAACGCACACGCAAAGTTTTGTTCAGCCGTCCAAAATCTTCGTTTGGTGAGAATAAAATTGGCCTGACTTTTTAGTACTCTCGTATAAAAGTCCCTTCGTTAACTCGTGGGTGCGTCCCCACACGAAGATGTTGGAAGGATGAACAAAAGATGAAATCCGGATTTTCGACTGACTTTCCAATGGTTATTTACCCAAATAGAGTACTCACGACCTTGAAAAGTTCTTCGAACATCCGGATTTCACCTTTTGTTCATCCTTCCAACATCTTCGTGTGGGAGGGATAAAATAATTAAAATTCCGCCATTTGTTTTGTTCGCCATAGAAGATCATCTTACGAACCGTGTTGTCAAATTGGCCTGATTTTGAGTACTCACGTATGAAAGTTCCGTCGTTAGGTAAGTCGTGGGTGCGAAATTAAATCATCGACGACTCAGACGACGATCACAACAAGCAATGAACTCGGTGTTTTAATGCAACTCGAGTCGTCGAGTGTACTCCAACCCTTGAAAAGGGCCTCGAAAACGAACTCTGTCGTCGTTCGGACAAAACGCGCTCTGAAACGTTCGTCCGAATTCGAGCGAGTCGACTGATGGACACCCGGTGTCGGATATCGGGGACCGGGCTACTCCACCGACGAACAATTCAATAAATCATATTTTAAAGGATAATGACCTACGACGACTATCCGTATAAAATGATGTCGTACCACCATACCGATGCGAAGATAGCGCATGCGGAGCACCTGTTGACAACCGTCGTTATACCCAACATCGAGCCATCGCAGTGCGAAGAATCGTGCCAAGCGAACCCCGAGTGCAAAGCGGCGACGTGGACGGTCGACGAAGAAGTGGCCGACGCGACGGACGCGACCGATACGTGCCAACCACCACCACCATCGAAATCACAGTGCGCGCAGCAAATCAAGTCACCGTCTGTTCAAATGGAGCACGTGGATGTGGCGTTATCGGACACGCAACGTCGGTCCACGTCCTTCGTCAAGCCCGCGTGCCACGACGCGTGTCTGGAGTGCGCCAAGTGGATGCACGACGGACGCTGCATCGACACCCCCGGCTCGGAATCGGGTGCGCTGGACTGTCGGATGTGCGACACGGCCATGAGCGCCAGCGCAACCTGCCTCGTCGACTTGGCCATTCCGAACGGCAAGCCCGCGCCGTGCTCTCAGCGATTGGCACGGGGACAGACATGCGAGCCCACATGTGACGACGGCTACGAGCTGACGGGGCGATACGAGTGCAAGTCGGACGGGACGGTCGGCGACCCCCCGGCGTGCCACCCCAAGTCGTGCGATGCGAGTGCATCCCCCGAAAACGGAGGGCCGGGGAACTGCACGAGCCGCCTCGGGAGCGGCGAGGAGTGCGTTCCGTCGTGCGACGTCGGATATTCGATCGAGGGTGCAACCAAATGCACGCACGGCCGACTAGAGTCCACCGCCAAGTGTGTTCCATCGGACTGTGCGATAAAAATGGAAGACATACCGAACGCGACCAAAGGGACGTGCGAAGACACGCTGAAACACGGACAGTCTTGCCAGCCCAAGTGCGACCGCCTCTTCGCCTCGTCCGGCCCGACGACGTGCGACCGGGGCGTTCTGCGCGCAACCACATGCGTGGCTAGTGCATGCGACATCAGTAGCGTGGTGACGGAGCACAGCGTCGATCCGGGCGACTGCCCGACCGACGCGCTTGTGAGCGGCGAATCGTGCGCTCCGGTGTGTGAGGATGGGTATACCTTGACGATCTCCATGAAATGCGACAGCGGAAAACTGCGACCCGCCACCTGCGAGCCATCGTCCAGTGGCGCGCGGCGTCGCCGGTCGATGGACGCCCAGATGATGGGGGCCGAGAAGGCGTGCGACGCGAGTCGCCCGCCTGCGAACGGGAAGCTCGGCGACTGCACCGACCAACTCGCGCACGGACAGTCGTGCCAGCCGACGTGCGACGAGGGCTTCGTGAGCACCGGCCCGACGACGTGCGAGTCGGGGCAGTTGCGCTCGACGACGACGTGCAAGCCGCGTGTATGCGTTGTCACCGCACCCGAGAAAGGGGGGCTGGGAACATGCTCGGCGGTCATGAAGCATGGAGACGTGTGTCAGCCAACGTGCGCCAAGGGGTTCGAGGTGTCGGGCGAGAATCGGTGTGTGAACGGAACGATCGACGAGCCTGTGACGTGCAAGCCAGCGCGGTGCACGCTGAGCGCGCCACCTAGCAACGGCTCAGTGGGCAAATGTCCACCCACACTGCAACACGGCGAGTCGTGCTCGCCCGCCTGCGACGACGGGTATGAGCCTGCGACCGACGACTCGTCCCTCCGATGCGACCACGGCGCTTTGTCGGAGTTCACGTGCAGACCGAAGGACTGTGTGGTAAAGCCCGACTGCACGCTCTACGACGTCGGCGCATGCCCACCCACTCTCAAGCATGGCGAGTCGTGCGAGCCCGCGTGCAACCACGGCTACGTGCTGGCGCGACCGCTCGCGTGCAGTCTGGGGACGCTGAGCGAGGATGTGTGCAAACCAAAGGCGTGCAAGGTCCCCCCGGTCGTGAACGGGACGGTCGACTGCCCCGAGTCGTTGCTCCATGGACAATCGTGCGACGTGACGTGCGACACGGGGTATGAGCGTGACGGTGGTCTCGTCCGATGCGACGCGGGCGTCTTGACGAGCCCGGTGTGTCGTCGCAAGGTGTGCGCACCACTGGCCGAACACAACGCTCCCGCGCACGGAGCGCTTGGGTGTGGACTCGGGCGTCGATTGGAGCACGACGAGACCTTCGAGCCGACGTGCGACGCGGGGTACACGCTCTCGGAGCCGATCCGGTGCGTCGACGGCGCGTTGTCGCTGGCCGAGTGCCGGCCGAACGAGTGCGACGTCTCCCAAGCCACCGTCGACAACGGGAGCGTGTCGTGTGACGACGTGGTGGACGCCTCGTGGGTCGAGCACGGCCAACAGTGCCACGTCGAATGCAACGACGGGTACGAGCTCGTCGGAGAGTTGACGTGCAACGCGGGCCAGTGGACGCGCCCAATCTGTCGCCACATGGTCTGTGCGGTGCTGTCCGACGACACGCACGCCATCGAAAACGGCAGGAGTGGCGCGTGTGAGAACGTCACGTTGAAGCACGGCGAGCAGTGCAATCCGGCGTGCGACGTGGGGTACCGTCTGGTCCGGCCGTTCTCATGCGCCGACGGAACTCTCACGAGCGCCGCGTGCGAAGTGAAGCAGTGCACTCTTAGTGACGAAACGATGGACGAGCACTACTTGGACTTGGGCGATTGCGACGCGCAGATGTCGCACAGCGCATCGTGCAATCCCACGTGCGAGCGTGGATACTCACTCGCCTCGCCACTGCAGTGTTGGGACGGACGTCTCGTGAAGGGCGATTGCGTGCCGAACGCGTGCGTCGTGTCGATTCCGGAGAACGCGAGTGCGGGCACGTGCAGCGCGGAGACGCTCGGCCACGGCGAGTCGTGTCGACCGACGTGCGACCCCGGTTACACACTGCACGGCGAAACCGAGTGCGCGTACGGGAAGTTGACGTCGGCCACGTGCAAACCGTCGGCGTGCGAGTTGGACAGCACGTCGATTTCATGCCACGGAGACGTGGGAGATTGCCCCAGCACGCTCCAGCACGGCCAGTCGTGTCAGCCGACGTGTAACGCTGGGTATACGCCGACGGGCTCGCTGTTGTGCAACAAAGGCGCGTTCGTCGCTCCGGTCGACTGTTTGCCCAATTCGTGCGATGCCAGCACACCCCCCGCCAATGGAGCGGTCGGCGACTGTACCTCGAGGCTGGCGAGTGGCAAGTACTGCGCCCCCCAGTGCGACGACGGCTACGAGCTGACCAAGTACACGTCGTGTAAACTGGGGGTGTTGGACCCAGCCAAGTGCGTGCCGATGGCGTGTAGCGTAAACACGCCGCCCGACGGCGGAAACCTAGGAGCGTGCCCATCCACGCTGGAGCACGGCCAAACCTGCAATTTTGAGTGCGACGATGGCTACCGTTTGGTTGGCGATACGTCGTGCTCATTCGGCGCACTCACGGAGGGGGTGTGTGTCCCATCTCCGTGCGACTCGATTACCGGGCCGGTCAACGGCTCGATGGGAAACTGCACGCCGAGTCTGGCGCACGGCGAGACGTGCGTGCCCACGTGCGACGTCGGATTTTCACGGAAGGGCGTCACCTATTGCAACTATGGCGTCGCGTCGATCGCCTCGTGCGAGCCGTCAGCGTCCAATCCTCGTCGGTCGTCGGGCAACCGGGCGCTATCGGCGTTTTTCTTCCGGAACTAATGATGGTGCTGACAAAAAGGGCGCGCTACTTGCCAACAGGAGCTTGATGCAGCGTCACATGATGCGTGTGTTTTCATGAAAGCGATCCGTTTCTCTGTTGAATGCTTTTTGTATTTGCAAAGCGCTATCATCGCCCAAACGAAGATTTTGGAAGGCCGAACGAAAAGTGCTTCGAAACTATGCCCCTCCCAAACAAAGATTTTGGAATTCCTAACCAACCTTTGTGAATGTGTTTTCGAAGCACTTTTCAAGGGCGTGAGTACTCGATTTGGGCTACGAATCCAAAATCTTCGTTTGGGGGAGCATAAACCTCGAAAAGGCACTCTGAAACTTTTTACGCATTTATCACTCACAAACGAAGAAGATGAAATGCGGATTTTATTTCGAAGGGCGTGAGTTCTCAATTTGGGCAACGAACCATGAAAAGTGCGTCGAAAATCCGCATTTCATCTTTTGTATTCGTTTGGGGAGCATAGCATTCCAAAATCTTCGTTTGTGCTCAATGTGATGACCGTGTTAAAGAGGTAGTGCATGCAAGCCGTGTTAAAGGGCGTGCATGCCAACTGGGTGATATGATATGCATATCGAACTTTATGCTCCCCAAACGAGGATTTTGGAAGGATGAACAAAAGATGAAATGCGGATTTTCGATCGAGTTTTCAACGGTTCGTGGCCAAAATCGAGTACTCATGACCTTGAAAAGTGCTTCCTTCGAAATCCGCATTTTCATCTTTTGTCCATCCTTCCAAAATCTTCGTTTGGGAGGGTAAACTTACAAGATGATAGCATGCGCGTGCTAGCATGATGATGTGCATGTAGAACTCGCAAGATGATAGCATGACGACGTAAGACTTACGTGGCATGTAATGATAGCATAGTGATGTGTCTGTAGAACGCATGCAGAATGTGACAGCATGATGAGACTGTCTATCGAACTCACACGATGATGCTGTCATTATATGCCAGCCGTGTTGACCGTGTTAAAGGGCGTGCATGCATTCACAAACGAAGATTATCTGCGTTTGTGAATGCATATAATTAATTTTACCCCTCCCAAACGAAGATTTTGGAAGGCCGGACGAGCTTTTTGTAGACCTTTCAGAATGCGTTTTCGAAGCACTTTTCAAGGGTGTGAGTACCTGATTTGGGCTAAGAAACGTTGAAAAGTGCTTCGAAAACGCATTCTGAAAGGTCTACAAAAAGCTCGTCCGGCCTTCCAAAATCTTCGTTTGGGGAGCATAAATTTGTAATTATTGTTTTCAAGGTCATTATGTACACTGTGATAGTATGTATGCTTCCCAAGCGCAGGCCTGGGCCGCATTCGTAAGACGTCGGCCACTTTCCGTTTTTGGAACAGCCGTCGGCAACTAGTACCCCCTTTTTTGACAATCTCTAACTTGACTCGAACGCACGCCCCTTTAACTTGACTCGAACGCACGCCCCTTTAACACGACTGATGCGATGATCTTCTATGGACACAATCGTCATGCAATCATTGCAATCATCATCTTGTGATTTCGACATGGAGTCATGGACGTCATCATGCAAATCGTCATCCTGTGATTTTCAACAAGACACATCATCCTGTGATTTTCAACAAGCCTTTAACACGGGCTGGCATGCACGCTCCTTTAACACGGGCAGGCGTGCACGCTCCTTTAACACGGGCACATAATGACAGCCGACGGTTCGTTTGCGGTATGGCGAACAAAAAATTGCGCAATTTCGCACCCACTACTGAACGAATGAACTGGCATACGTGAGTACTCGGCAATCGGGCCAATATACAATGGAAACTAAAATGATTTAAAAGAAATGTATCGAATTGGCCTGATGGTTGAGTACTCACGTATGCCAGTTCATTCGTTCAGTAGTGGGTGCGAAATCGATACATTTCTTTTAAATCATTTTAGTTTCCATTGTATATTGGCCTGATGGTTGAGTACTCACGTATGCCAGTTCATTCGTTCAGTAGTGGGTGCGAAATTGCGCAATTTTTTGTTCGCTACATGGTAATCGTTTGGCCTTCCACAATCGTCGTTTGGGGAGCATAAACTTTATAGCAAAAATGTGAGACCCAAAACTAGCCGGTGATTATCAGCCACGCGACCATCCGATGTGCAATGAGAATGTGTAAAGGGTCCACTTTGCATCAATATCGATGGGAATACAATTAGATTCACGGTGTAATACGTGGCTAACGTGGCTATTCCGATGTTAGATCGCAAATTAGTCATGTAATAGTAGCATTACAAGTCCACATGGCACTATATGCCACTCGAAAATGCACGACCGACCTTTTCCCAATCACACGTCCGTCGCTTTCATGTTCCGTTGGACCGTTGCGCGATTCTGATTCGGCAACGCGAAGAGATTTAAAATGATTGACTGTGAAGTTTACCCCTCCCAAACGAAGATTTTGGAAGGCTTAACAAACCGTCCGGAAAGTGTTTTCGAAGCACTTTTCAACGCTTCGTGGCCCAAATAGAGTACTCACGCCCTTGAAAAGGGCTTCGAAAACACGTCCCGGAAAGGTTGGTTCGACCTTCCAAAATCTTCGTTTGGGGAGCATAAAGTTCAGAGGCGAAATGGAACATCCGAAAACGGGAGACCATCCAGTCAACGTCCCACCATCCGTCGAGCATCGCACGAAAACACGCGCAGAGCTGGTTGCGCTATGCAAGGCACGGGGAATCCGGGGATATAGTGGTAAACCGATCGTCGAGTTGGTGCGTCGATCTACGGACACAATCGTCAATGTAACGATTCGTCATGCTATCATCATCTTGTGGTCTCGACTGACACATATTATCATCATCTTGTGGTCTCGACTGACACATCGTATCCTCATCTTGCGGTCTCGACTGACACATCGTCATTATCATCATCTTGTGTCTCTACTAACACAATCTTCATCATCTTGCGATTTCTACAGACACTGAGACATATCATCGTCATTGATTCCTCAATGATGCGTCATGCTATCACAATGAGATGTCCATTAACGCTGCTAGTAACGCACGCCCTTTAACACGACTCGCACACACGACCTTTTAACACGACTGATCTTGTGGTTTCGACTAGACTCGTCTCTCGAGACTGCAAAGTCATGTTCATCATCATGTTCTGTCGAGTCGCGACCAGCCCTGGCAATTGCGTTAATGGCCGTCGGATGGGTCATCGTGCAAGATTTCAGGCGCACTTTTATGCTCCCCAAACGAAGATTTGGGAAGGCGGAACAAAAGATAAATACAGATGCTATACACGATTTTCAAGGGCGTGAGTACTCAATTTGGGCCACGAAACCTTGAAAAATGCGTCGAAAATCTGCATTTCATTTTTGTTCCGCCTTCCCAAATCTTCGTTTGGGATGGGTAACTTTACTTTGCGCAACTGCCCGTAAACACGCCTTGGGTCGAGCGGTTTCGTGTGTTCTATACAATACGTATACAATACGGTATGGCGAACAAAAAAATTGCGCAATTTCGCACCCACTACTTAACGAAGAAACTTGCATACGTGAGTACTCAAAAATCAGGCCAATTAAACACATTTCGTTTAAAACATTTAGTGTCCATTGTAACTTGGTCTGATTGTTGAGTACTCACGTATGCAAGTTTCTTCGTTAAGTAGTGGGTGCGAAATTGCGCAATTTTTTTGTTCGCTACATGGAAACAATACCATCCTCATGTGTTCTCTCTCACTGAGTCTCACAGAGTCTCACAGAGTCGGAGTCCCATTGTGGCGATCCAAAAGTCGCACTTTCGGGCCTCGGGTAAAAACCAGATTTCATTACCCTTTCCTGGGGTTACATTCCCAAATACTTGCTTTATTGTTATCGACTGTTCTTATCTACGTTTTCATGCCACTTTTCAACCGAGGCCCGAAAGTGCGACTTTTTGGCTAGCCACAATGAGCAGTCGGACACGCCGGACACGCCGGACACGCCGGACACGCCGGACACGCCGGACACGCCGGAACATCGTCATCTAATCACAAGGAATCATTCATCTGAGCAACTCTCTTTTGACTCAAGTTTTGAGCAAGTCTCCATCAGCGCCGAGTCAGCGGTCTTACCTTGCTTCAAGAGTGCGGTTACGAGGTAACTAGCGCTCACGATCGTATTGGGGTGATGGTCGCCAAGAACCCGCTTACACCTGTCAAGCATATCTCGTGCGGCACGCTCCGCCTCGTCGTTCTTGCCTTGGCGCAAGAGCGCACTGACGAGGTTACCAGCGCTCACGATCGTATTGGGGTGATGGTCGCCGAGAACCCGCCTACGCGCAGCGGTCACATCCCTAACGAGCAACTCTGCCTCTGCGTGCTTACCTTGCATCACAAGCGACACCGATAGGATGCTAGCGGTCGACAGAGTGTGCGGGTGCTCTGGTCCAAGCACTCGCTGCCTCACGACTAGAATCTTGCGCTCCAGGTCCTCGGCGTCGGCAAACTTACCCTGGTTGATGAAGTTGGTGGCGAGGTTACTCATCACGGTGAGGGTGTTTGGGTGCTCGTCTCCTCGGATGCGCCGATGCACCGCAAGCACCTCGCGGTTGAGGCGCTCGGCCTCATCGGGGCGCTGTGTACTGAGGGCCCACGCGAGTACGCCCTTCGTCTGCAACATTCGGATGTCATCCCAGTGCAGTTTCGGCGCTCGTTTCCGTAGCACTCCCCGCATCATTCGGATCGCCTCGTCGCATTCGCCATCCGCCATGAGAGACTCTGCGAGATTCAGCTCCGCATCGAGACGGCCACTCTCCTCGACGCTCTCGTCTTCCGGAGGGGCCCACCGTAGAAGCCAGCGACCGTAGTACGCGCATACGAGAGTCTCTGCAAGGACTCGACGCATCGCCCCCGTGAGAGTGTGTTTGCACGTCTGGCACGTCTTCCACGCATTGACGCCATGGTGCGCCGCCTGTATCTCGGCATATCGCACCATGCACCGCACGTGTGACAGGCCTGAATCTCCCCGACACGCGCAGCCGCGCTGGATCGGCGCCGGTTCGGAGCCGAAGCATATGACGCAACATGGCATATCGTCGGGTACCGAGTTGCGTTGGAGCATTCCACCCGTGGCATGGCGAACCAACAATGACGGGATTTCGCAGAACGAAGGAACCGGCATGCTTGGGCACTCCAAATCAGGCTAATGATGGCACATCTCCTTTAAATCATTTCGGTTTACCCATCGCAAAAGGTGATTTGCATCGTGGGCCAATTTGTGGCGACTGAGCATGACGCTTAACCATCCCAAACGATGAATGGGGAGGGAGAACAGTCAATCAAAACATTACATGTCCTTCCAAAACCGTCGTTTGGCTGCGTTTGGGAGGAATGCATTGTCATTGCATTCGGGGAAAATCTTAAATATAAATACGTACAAATGAATGCACCCTCGTCGATTCGAAAATCAAAATCGCCGACGCACGAATTGATAAAATCCCCAACCATCGATGGGGCGCACCGCCATCGATTGCGTTACGAAGGCGGTGCGCCACCTGACGCCGAGTCCTACTTCATCCAGTTACTACAATCGGAGTTGCGAGAGCAGACGTTGACACGTCGGCTGAAACCGGTCATTACCGCAGTTGAAGCGCTCTTCGCCACGTTGCACGACGTCGTCCACCCCCTCGATGAAAAACGCTCGGTTCACATCAACAAGGCGGTCATCAAAAAACTCAACGCCGCCATTCGGCAGGTATGGGCGCAAGCGGGTCCGATATTGAGAACCGCGGGTTATTACGACGCCGACGACGACGTGCTGCAACTGGAAATCGAGGAGGTCTTTCAACGCTACATGCGACAGCTCGTCTCGCATCTCATCATCCGCACACTCGGCACTCCGGCCGACCTCGAACGCAATCGAGACGCGCCGATGATTAGGCGCCTTCTGGTCAGTTTTTCGAAAGTGCTGGTCAACCACATGGGGCCGTCGTATCCGAAAACGCGATCTGAAAGGTTCGCCCGACAACTTTATGCTCCCCAAACGAAGATTTTGGAAGGAGGAACAAAAGATGAAATCCGGATTTCGATTGACTTTTTCAATTGTCAGTGGCCCAATGAAAAGTGCTTCGAAATCCGGATTTCATCTTTTGTTCCTCCTTCCAAAATCTTCGTTTGGGATGGTGTAAACTTCATACTTATTCGTTTGGGAAACAATAACCGCATGTCGAATACTTGACAGCATGAGAGCATTCAATGCACTCTCTGTAGAGCTCTCAACAATGTCGATGTTATGAAGACGCAACTTTACACAACAACGCAACCGTCCACTCGCGCCATGCGCGACACGCAACGCATGAAAAGACGCTGCCAATGCGCGTCAACGGGGCATGTATGCAACTCTGTGCGGAGCAGCCAGCGTCTCACTCCGGTGCGCCCGCCTCGGAGTGTTGGACGACACGACGCCTGCAGGTCATGCGCTAGGTCGAGAACGATACTGCGCGTCCGACACAGGTGGATGACCGACAGCAGGTGCTCGGATGGGCTTGTCAAGTTGAGGATGCGCTCGACTCGCATCGGCAGCATCGTGTAGAACGTGATGGGCTCAAAATGCCCGTCGAACTGCCCATCATAGCGTGCATCGTCGTCGCGTGTCGCTTCGAACGAGCGCAGCGCCGTCGATGTCGGTGTCGGTGGTGTCTGTGTCGACGTAGGGTCCGAACGATGGAGTCGAGCAAATAATGCCGGGATGCTCAACGCCACGCGCCCTATTTCGTGTATCTTACTATCCTTGATGCGACGTAGTTCTGTGCACTGAGCCCGTAGTCGCTCTATCACACCAGACCCCGGACACGCGCCGTCGTCGGGCGGTTTGGGCACGAGGAGCGTCCGACCGACGTCGATGAGCTCCTCCAACTCCCCGATGATGCGCCCGATCCGCTCGACCTGCCCGCGCAGTCGGTTGAGCTCGCCCGTTGCGGAGACCCAGGTCGCGTTTTGCTGTAGCCACTGCCTTGTGCGGTCGAGTAGCCACACCTCCTGTCCAAATTGGTAAATGCCATCCACGTAGTGGCGCAGATACGCCTTGCCCGGTCCGTAGACGTGGACGGCGCTTGAGTTCATCGCGCCGCGACAGCAGGGACACGACAGACCGTGGTCTCTAACGTCGAGGTGGTCGATGTTCTCGAACGTTCTCCGAACGAAGGCCTCGACCATCTGGTCGTGGCATGATCCGCACCACCGGGCGACGCACGTGATGCAACGCACCCACCGCGCGTGGCCACGTTTGGTAGCATAGCAAACGACGCACGTCATGTCGACGACACTCTACGCTGAGCGGATGGTCTCTTAAATCAGTTCATGACACAAGCCACGACGACGACTTTACATGTACCCGCACTCTCGGACGGACCATGACGTTCCGTCGTGAATCATTTCGTATGGTTTGGCACAGCCGTACACCTTGTCTTGCGCTTTCAACGTGTCGCATGTGAGCTTACTGGCGTGTGGGTCGATTTGGGACATATCCGACTTGTATGCCGCGTGTCTGAAAATGCCGCAATTGATTTCATCGCACTTGACGGCAATCAGCAGACCGCAGTGCGGACACGGGAACGTATAGAACCCATCCTCCAATACTACCATGTCGCCTAATACGCGCATCTGTGCGTTTATGAGTGTTTTTTGCAGGCGTTGCGAGAGGCATCGTCGTCCGGTGACTCGCCGACCCGACCCCGGGGTACTCCGGGGTGAGTTCGTTCGGCATTATCGGCATACAGCCATGCTATCATCACTCGACTACGCTCGAAAGTATGCACCTTTTCATTACCTTTTCATGCATTTTCATACCGAAATCCTTTGAACTCACACGCACGCCGTTACACCGTTTAACACAAGATGGTAATGTTATCATGATGCTTTTCACCGAAAATGTCAAGCACTCCAAGAGACGACGCATGCACGACTCGCAAGCGCGCCCCTTTAAGCCCCTCACGCACGCCCTTTAACACGACTGGTGCGTTTCTCTGCAATGAGTCTGCAATGTGCATCTGAGTCATGATGTTCTGACACAATAGGCATCATCAATGACTCTTCATGATATCACCATCTTGTTATGTCGACAGACACATCGTCATGCTATCATCATGAGATGTCGTAGTGTCGACTAACACACCCGCGTACACGACTGGCACGCTCGCCCCATTTTTTACACGACTGGTGTGTTGTGGTTACAATGTGGTACCGTTGATCTGCGTCGGACACAATCGGCATCAATGACTCTTCATGATATTATCATCTTGTTATGTCTACAGACCAGCCATGTGGGAAACAACATTTGCGAGACTTACCTATGCCGGATTGGGCAAGGACTTAACGACACATCGTTCATACTCGGTGGTATGTTATCTTCGTTAATGGGCTTGCCTTGCCCAATCCGGCGTGGGTAAGTCTCGCAAATGTTGTTTCCCACATGGCAGACCAGCCGTCGGCAAGGCAACTAGTCCCCTTCTTTTCGACAATCTTATGCTCCCCAAACGAAGATTTTGGAAGGTCGAACGGATATATCCGAGTGCGTTTTCGAAGCACTTTTCAACGATTCGTAGCCCAAATCTCGTACTCACGCCCTTGAAAAGTGCTTCGAAAACGCACTCGGAAAGACCCGCTCGACCTTCTAAATTCTTCGTTTGGGAGGGGTAAATCTCCATTTCGAACATTTCGACAAAAGTGTCAACCACAAATCGCACATTCCGTAGTTGCATGTTGCACTGGCTGGCGACATGGCGACATGCAACTACGAAAGGTGCAACTTTATGCTCCCCAAACGAAGATTTGGGAAGGATTGACAAAAGATGAAATCCAGATTTTCGACTGACTTTTCAATGGTTCGTATCCAAAATCGAGTACTCACGCCCTTGAAAAGTGCTTCATTCGAAATCCGGATTTTAATCTTTTGCTCATCCATCCCAAATCTTCGTTTGGGATGGATAAAATGTTGTTTCCTTTCCGCTGTGTCGACTCCCTGGCGAGCAAAAAAGTCGCCCTTTCAGCCATCGGTTAAAGACGCATGGAGAACGTAGATAAGGACATCGATAAGAACAACAAGCAATGATTTGGGTGTTTTAACGCAAAGCAATCGACTCTAATCTCCATTTTCATGGCACTATGACGCGAGACCCAAATCATTGCTTGTTGCGCTTATCGATGCTACTTTTTCATACCCACTTCGATCGAGGGACCACACTGGATCGAAGTTCGCTTTCGTGGATGCGAAAATCGATACTTAGCGCCCAATGTGAGAAACTCGCGCCATGTTGACTTGCGACCGGTTGAAACGCATAGATGAGGCTGGTCACACGGCGACTCACGTTGCTTCAGCGTCGGCGCGGTGAGCGCTTGGAACGGCTTGGGCTCGCCCTTCGCGGCGACGACGTCGACGGTGCTCGTGCGATGTGTGGGCTCGTCGGCCGCAGTGGCTCGTTCGCCATCGGGCGACGACGCGTCCCACCACCCGATACCTGACACCCAGGTGGTTTTTCATCGTTCGACTGGTCATGCGCCGGACGTGTATCGCTTTGGGAGAAGGGATAGGGCGGCGGCGATTCGTATGTATTGTGTTGTAGATGGTCGTACGAATCGTATGGTAGATGGCCGTTCGACTGGTCATGCGCCGGACGTGTATCGCTTTGGTAGAAGGGATAGGGCGGCGGCGATTCGTATGTATCGTGTTGTAGATGGTCGTACTGTAGATGGTCGTACGAATCGTATGGTAGATGGCCGTTCGACTGGTCATGCGCCGGACGTGTATCGCTTTGGGAGAAGGGATAGGGCGTGAACAGACCGGGAGACGCTGGAGACGCCTCTGGAAGCATCGAAAAGAGCGTCCCTCGACCGACTGGTCGAAGGTCTGATGCCCTGCGGGAGACCTTCAGCGTTTTTTGATTATCAGCCGACTGCTGGCGGAGGGCTCTTCCGAGGGGGGCGTACCGTTCTTCGAGGGTGCGACAACCAAAGTTGTACACGACGCATCTACCATGAGACTTTGCAATATCCAACACTTGCTTCGTCGTGCGCTTAAATTTTGACTTAATGCACGACGCCCACTCACTAACCGTGCGGGAATTCGTCCCGCACGCTCTGGTGACATCAATCGACGACGGAAAGACCGCGGTTGCGTAGCACTGTTCGATGGTCGAAGCCGGAACGTTATTTCCCGACTGCAGCCCGAGATGCACCCAAAAAGACCGATGTGTGCGGCGCATTGCGCTTAGTTCATTTATGCCAGAAATGCCGTACCAAGCATCGTCTTGGTTGGAAGCCATCGTGTGCATCTGGTTGGGGGTATTCTGTCCACAGACCGTAAAACTCAACTTAATGGGCGTCACGTCTCTTTCGATGCGTTGATTGACTTCGTATTCGATTTGGCTGGCGTACGTCTCTGGATCCAAGAAGATTTCGTTCGGGGTGTTCCTGATGTAATCGTAGAAGGAGTCGATGTGGGAAAATCGCGCTACTTCCCCGGCTTGGACGATATTGACCACACAACAGTCGCGTGGAATGGGAACGTTATCGAGGGAATCGTCCTCGTTCATGTTGATGCCGCTATGTCCCATCAAAAACAAAGCGGTGTCGTATCCACCAGATAGATATGGCATTTTATATGTGTTTTTTTTTTGGATTTTTCTCAAACACCCCGCATTGGTGATCATCGTCGCGTGGGGCGAATGCGTGGCGAATCACTGGCTATTTTGCTACCGTTTGTGGGGTGAAAACACCAGATGAAACACAGCCGTCGGCAACTAGTCCCCTCTTTTTGGACAATCTCCATTTCGAACATTTAGACAAAAGTGTCAACCACAAATTTACCCCCTCCCAAACGAAGATTTTGGAAGGCCGAACAAACATTTCAGAACGCGTTTTCGAAGCACTTTTCAACGATTCGTAGCCCAAATAGCCGATGGTTATCACCTCATGCTTATCTACTTTTTCATATGCACTTTATGCTCCCCCAAACGAATATTTGGAGAAAAAAAACGATGATTTTCTTAGTCTCCGAATACACTTCATGCGATGGGCGAAAGTTATGGAACATGGAACAGACTCGCATCGACTCGACATCCAGCGCCAATCGTCCACTTGCACCCGGGTTTTGTTTTACACACAGCTTTGGTCAACTTTCTGCACGGACACCTTTCTGACTTGGCATTACCTTTGGTTTCATGTTTTCCGACATGGCCTGGATGAAGCGTTTCTCGTGCGATGCGCTCTTGCTCTAGACGTTCCATCTGCTCTTGTGCGATGCGCTCTCGATCAAGTCGTGCGATGCGCTCTTGCTCTAGACGTTCCATCTGCTCTTGTGCGATGCGCTCTTGCTCAAGTCGTGCGATGCGCTCTTGCTCAAGTCGTGCGATGTGTTCTCGCTCAAGTCGTGCGATGTGCTCTAGACGTGCGATGCGCTCTCGCTCTTGTGCTGCGATGCGCTCTTGCTCTAGACGTGCGATGCGCTCTTGCTCTTTTGCGATGCGCTCTTGCTCTTGTGCGATGCGCTCTCGCTCAAGTCGTGCGATGCGCTCTCGCTCAAGTCGTGCGATGCGCTCTCGCTCTTGACGCTGCATGTCTTGTGGCGTTTGTGCTGGACGGTCAGAATAGTCACGCACGTAGGCATCCATGCAAGCGGCGACCGTTTGCTCGTAGTCGCTTGTAGGGTTGCTGAGTTTTCCGCTCCGAGTCGCAATACACCATTCGTGAATCTTCGAACTCACGGACACTGGGTCGGGACCGTCCGGGAGGTCGTTCATCAGGTAGAAACGGAACCGGTGTAGGCTCTGTTTTCGTTCAAGTAGACTCTGAATATGCGTGTTTATGTTGGTATAGAGAAGCGTGAGGACCTCGGCGAAGAACATGACCTCAACGTGCGAAACGTCGAAACCGCCATTCGCTTCCAGTCTCCGCTTGATGTTATCTGGATGGACGACACTCCGCAGCCGTCGGAGCGTTTTGACAACCACTTGCTCGTTTTCATCCTGCATTAGGAGGAGTCCCGTCAGAGATTTGAGTCCCACAATCGCACGAAACTCGTTCGTGTTCCGATAAACCGCGAAGAACAGTTCCTTTACAAGCGCCGTGTGACTCTCGTCTGCACCGGCCACGTGCGCATACGGAGCCTTTTTACGATAGTTTGTAAGCGATGACTCTGCTGATGAGCGACTGTGTAGTAGCAGTGGCGACGACCGGTGCGATGTGGGGAAGTTTCGTTTCGGCGATTTGTATTGCATGTTTATAGGATATTTTTCTCACAAAATGATCTCCAAGCGTAGCGAAGATGCTGGAAGGAAGAACAAACCGTCCTGAACGTCTTTTCGATGCACTTTTCAACGTTTCTTAGCCCAAATCGAGTACTCGTTCGGTTTATCGCACCAATCGCAAGATGATGATAGCCTAGGACATCGACATGCCATCGACATGCAATCGTGTGTGTTCAACAATTACATCGGCGTGCCATCATCATCATCTTGTGATTTTGACAGGCACATCTGCGTGCCATCATCATGTGATTTCGACAGGCACATCGGCATGCGAACATCATGCCATTAATGGGTTAACTCACAAAATGATAGCGTGCCAATGTGTAGTCGCTCTCACGATGATAGCATGCCTATGCGTCTTTCGAACTCGCAAGATGATGGCATGTTGAGCATGCTGACGATAGCATGCCGATGTGTCTGTCGAACTCATAAGATAGCATGCTGATGATAGCATGCTGATGATAGCATGCCGATGTGTCTGTCGAACACACAAGATAGCATGTTGATGTTCTAGCATGCTGATGATAGCATGCTGATGTGTCTGTCGAACTCACAAGATGATAGCATAATACCAACAGGACTTGCGTGCATGCCACTGTGACGCCAGCCGTGTTCAAGAGCGTGCATGCAAGTTCTGATACACGCTGATGTGCATGTCGAACACACATGAGTCACAGGATGATAGCATGGTAATACGGTAGTAGAAATCAATTTCAAAGTCGCAAAATGATGATAGCATGATGATAGCATGATGATAGCATGATGATAGCATGATGATAGCATGCTCTGCATGTCAAAGTAACAGCATGATGTGTTTGTCGAACTCAGTGTTCAACTCAACTTTACCCATCCCAAAGGAAGATTTTGGAACGTCGAAACACAATTGCATGCTCCCCAATGCTGGGTCGCTGTGTGACCTCAGCCTGTGTCGTGCACGACGGCGTGACGACGCATTCAAATTGCCTTAAAAGGCCACCATCTTTCATAAGAACATGCATGCGCTAGTTGATTACTACGTTGCTTGCCCAACACACGATACATTGTCTTTGAATGTAGCGACTGCCTAGACGACCATCGCGGTCCAGGCATCCCTAATCCCATGGCGGACATCGTCCAGTTTCTATCGATGCACGGATTTGACACGTACCGCATCGGAACGAAGAAGCTGCTGAAAGTGAACGACGAGTTCTGGAGTCAGGTGTATGATGATGTGAAGTTCTGGTCCAATTGCTTTGCTTTGAAAAAAGACGACGATGTAATCCACAAGCTCATCGACGAGACGTTCTCGTATCGATACTGACACCGTGGGACTGGATGCTCTCTTTTCGTCCACGAGCGGAGCGTGCTAGATTTAGGCGCTACTTTTATGCTCCCCAGACGAAGATTTTGGAAGGAGGAACAAAGGCGAGGGCCTAGGCCCGAAAGCGCGACTTTTTGTTCGCCACAATGTTCGTTCGGCCTTCAATGGACAAATATAGGGACATAGCGAGGAGCATAAAAGTGGCAAAAAAAAAAATACCCATAAATGAAATCCCGTATCGTGTAGCACGAGTCGCATATCAAAAACCACCCTCGAGGAACTCGACACACCAGCCCAACACAACGAACCGACGAACGAGTCCGGTGATGAGACGGTCCCTACGCCCGCATCGGACGCATCATCATCTTACTGAACGAGCATGGGGCGGGGCAAACGACCTCCCACACGAACAGGTCTTGGACGTGCCGATCGAACCAGGCCCTCTGCTCGATGCGCTTCGACAGGAGGGACTGGTCTACGCGTACGATGGGAACAACGTACGTGAGGTCAGGAACGTCGGGGAAGCGGCGAGGATACTCCGCCGGTGTGCTCCGCAATTCGACATACCGGAAGCGGTTGCGCAAATACACCTCCGATTCATGATTGACCTATTCTTACAGGATTATCCCGGGCGAAACCACCCGATCGAGCTGCATGCCGTCTTGTTCCAAGATGCGTGTGAAAAGTTTGGGCGCCAGATGGTCGACGAGTACGAGATGCCGTGTCGCTTCCCCGGCTATGAAGTGACGTTTGGACGGCCGAACGACGGGTTTCACAACACGACCTACCGACTCGTGGTGATTCCATCGCATCCGACCGAGTTTCCATACATGCTGTTGCTGGATGGAAACTTGGTCGACGCCGACCGCCCTCATCTCAGACTCGGTCCTTATTACCAAAACCGTGGTTTTCCGCATGGGGACGTTTTTGACCCCACTGACGAACGTTTGATACTACACGTACGCCGCGTTAGTGCTCTACACTGGCATTTCCAACCAAACAGCCTACTAAAGATTGCACGTGACCTACAGATAGAGCAGGAGCGACAGCGCGCCATGCGTCGGATGCACAATGCGGGAGCGAGGCAACTATTTCGTCAAAAAGGCGTGCCAGATGGGCTCTTGCCTCAATTGGGGTTGTAACAAGGCGACTGCCAGTCGTGTGCTATTTTTGATACGACCCTCTTTCCGAATATGGCTCTCTTCGACCGACCGAACCAACATGTGAGAGCGTCTCTTCAGTGTTCAACGGACGTTTCAAAGGGTGAGGGGAGGCCCCCGGGAGGGGGCCTCCGTCGGGCGGGAAGTTGACAGTCAAGATGATAGCATGCTGATGATAACATGCCGATGTAGATGTCATGTGGTCATTACACGTTATCCTAAAGAGCGTGCATTCAAGCCCGTTTTAAAGAACGTGCACGCCGGCCGTGCCACATGGTGATGTCACTGACGTCACTGTCACGTCAGTGACGTGTCAATCGAACTCACACGAACATGATGATAGGATGCCGATGCTTTGGTCGAATTCACAATATTCACAATAGCCTGCCGATGTGCCCGTCGAAGTTGAACGGTCGAACTCGCACGATGACGACATCACAACGATGTGTATGTTAACCATGCTCCGTCCAACAAGTGGGTTTCCGAAATTTACCCCTCCCAAACGAAGATTTTGGAAGGAGTAACAAAAGATGAAATGCGGATTTTCGAAGCACTTTTCAAGGGCGGGAGTACTCAATTTGGGCCACGAAACATTGAAAAGT
>Ga0209358_10000715_pt1 | contig 28296 bp, 24 predicted proteins | sample LauGreFa1BDMLBSN_2_FD_187574 | JGI IMG/M metagenome (GOLD analysis project Ga0209358, IMG submission 187574) | Freshwater lake microbial communities from Lake Michigan, USA - Fa13.BD.MLB.SN (SPAdes) (version 2) | ecosystem: Environmental > Aquatic > Freshwater > Lake | place: Lake Michigan, USA...
CCCCCCGGCTTTGGCCGCGGCGGCTTTGGCCGCGGCGGCGGCCGAAAGCTACGCAAGGGCCGCAGCAGGAGAAGGCGGTGACAGTGACAATTTAGACCGCCGAATATTTCAAACCGGCACTCGGGGAAAAGAATTTGGGGCAAAAATTTCTAAAAGTGCCCGTTTCAAATCTTCATTGGTCTAAAAATATTCAGTGGCAGTAAACAAACAAACATTTTAAAATGTTCATTAGTCTAGGTCAGACTCACAAAGAGAGTCTTGACATTAAGAGTACTTAATTTCGGCAATTGGCGGTATACCTTTACAAAAATATCATTAATAAATATAGATGGTGACGCGTAATCTGAAGACTCAGGGCAAGGATCGTAATCGTAATCGCAATCGGTCCAGACGTAATAGGGTGCACCGTGGTGGAGCCATTAGTTGCAATAATGCCCGTACTATTTTAGCGAATCCGAATTCATCAATGGTTAAAAAGATGGCAGCAAAGGTTCAAGCGAAACAATGTAATTTTGAAAATGCAGATCAGGCGAATGCCCAAGCGGTACAAAAAACACAAAATACAATTCATGGGGCATCATCTCTTGGTGTAGTAAAAAATTCCGGCAGCGTTATTACGCCTAATAAACGTTTCTATAACTATCGCGCAAGAGAGGGTGAATACGTTAAATGCAACACCGGCCTAAAAACTAAAAATGGCCGCTGTATTGGCAGCAGCACGCCGGTGCCATATGTAGAATAAATTGGTAGTTAGCGCGTTTTTAACTCTATGGCATATCCACAAGAATCTGTAGAATGGCCCTACGGCAAACCCAACCTCCCCACACTTGTTTCTATAGCAACAAATGTGAATGGTCCCAGGCCTTTATCAAAGAGGTATCTACTACACCATACAAGGGTGAATTCCATTTTGTGTGTATTGATACGACTCCAAGGGGGCAACTCCCGAATTGGCTGAAACAAGTACCAACGCTTGTAATCAAAGGCGATGAGGAACCTATCAAGGTAAATGGTGATGTAATGAATTGGATTTATGAGAGGAAGTTGAAAGATACTGCTAGGTCACCAGCTGTTGCAATACGACCTACGGGTGGCACAAGTAGCAATTCCGCTACAGCCATAGATGAACCCGAAGCCTGGAATATTTCCGAAATGGGTGGAAAACTAAGTGAATCCTACGGTGTGTTAGTTGACGGTAGTGGGGCCAGCGTGGAAAGCAGTAGTTCTAAAAACTTTGATTTTGGTTTTTTGAACGGTAATGCTGCACCCGGTGACAGAACTATGCAGGGTATCGGGGGAACCGTAAATAGACAAGAGCCAAGTCGTTCCAAATCAAAGAAGGAGGAGATGTTTGATAAACAAATGGAGGCTTATCAAAGAAGTCGAGAGTCGGGTATGCCACAGACAAGGCCACGTCCTAGTTGAATAGATATATTAGACTAGGAGTGTTTAAATTAAACACTCCACGGTAAAAAATGAATATATTCACTCCAATAGATTCGGGTATAGAATGGCAAGTTTTCAAAATATTCAGACACCCTCGGAAAGGACGCTTCAGTTCACTCTGACGCCTACATCATATCCATACGCTAATACTCTGCGCCGAGCCATTATGACTCTTGTGCCATCTGTAGCATTTCGGTCTGACCCACCCGGGGTTGTACTTGATGTACCCGATATCAAGATTGGCCAGAATGACAGCAATACCCAGCCGAATGAACTTCTTGCACACCGTATTAGTTTGATCCCAATTCATGGGATAGATCCTCTGAAGTGGGACCCCGATCGCTTAATCTTCAAGCTGGATTTGACCAATGAATCTCCAGATCCCCGTGATGTCATGGCGGCAGATATCCAGGTATTTGAGCGGCGCAAGGCAGCGGATATGTCTGATACTTTGGTGGAAGTACCCGGTCGCACATACTTTCCTGTTCACACTTTGACAAGGGACACGTGCCTTATTACTACCCTCCCCGGAAAGCGTAGCGCGACTGCACCAACCCTCAAGGTCGAGGTGCGTGCTACGATAGGCACCGGTCGAGAGCATGCTCGTTTTATTCCCGTATGCCAGGCATCTTATGCTTACACCTTGGACACCAGTACTGAGCGCCGAAATGCCCACTTTGAGAAGTGGCTGGTACGCCATAAAAACGTGGAACCCGAGAGCCTGAAACAGGATGAGGTAAGGCGTGGAGAACTGGACCGCGAATTCAAAACTATGGAGATTCAACGAATTTACAAGATAGATGAGAAAGGAGAGCCAAACAGTTTTGACTTCCAGATTGAAACTATTGGCACGATGGCCGCTAGGGCAATTGTAGAGCGGGCACTTCTAGGGCTGGTCCAGATGTGCGACCTATTTGTGGGACTCGGTGCCGGTGATCTACCATATACAATCAACGCCGTTCCATCAGATACATTGATGACTGGATTCGACTTTGTAATTCAGAACCAGGATCACACGTTTGGTAACATGATCCAAACATGGTTGGTAGATAACCATGTAGAAGGTGAGGCGATGCCACACATTACATTTGCCGGTTACAAAATTCCTCACCCTTTGAAAGATGAGTTATTACTGCGTATTGGTGTGGAAGATGGAAATGAGTTGACCGCTAGAACAGCAATTGCAGAGGCTGCTAAAGGCTGTAAGGCAATGTTTCAAAGCTGGCTGCAGGCATGGACGGGTGGTCCTCTAGGGGGCTCTTCTATGACTGGGAAATCAGCTGCGACTGCTGCAGCAGGAAAAAGGCTACTAAAACTCAAACGCACTACAGTGGCTCCTACAGTTGGCGCTGCCTCATAAATATTCCAGTAATAAATAGATATGAGAACACGACTCTTATATTTTATTTTTCTAAAGGCCCTTATTGTTATACAATTTATCTTTATTATGGCTAAAAAACATAGTGCTAGTTCTAAAATATATATATTTACAGATTCTATATTCAAACTATCCCTTGCTCTTTATATTTTGATATTTGTCTGGACAAGTTCCTATGAGGGACTGCGGTGGGAAGAAAAGATGGTTTTTTCATTTTCAGCAGCACTTTTAATTTATGATATAAATTACACCGCAGTTGTGGATGAATTGGCAAAAGTATTTCCGGATAATATATTATTTGCACATTTGCGTAGAGTAGAACAGATAAAAGCGGATTCATAATAAATTAAAGACCATAATACGATGAGAGGAGTTTTACGTATCCTACCCACTTATTCCAGGGGATTAGAGTAATACCAGACAATACAATAGCAGTTTCAATAAATGGCTTTAATGCACGCATGGCTCCAGCAATAGACACCGAATTATAGGTACTAGCCAGTAAGGCCTTATCAAACGAGGGTTTTCCTACACGGGCATTTACATTCTCATGGAAATCGTAGACCCAGTCTATTAGCCACTCGTTCAGATCTGAATATGGTACTGTCTTGATAGCAGTTATAGGACGGCTATTAATCCACTCTTCTGCGTGCATACGGCACATGGCACAGGGGATCATTTTGGGGAGAGTTTGAATGAGGTTTATCCACTGCCTAACTTCGTCGTCGTGAAAAGATGGAAAAATTGCTTTGCCACTTTTCTGTGCTAGGGTGTGTAAAACTGTCCAAAGTACAGGGCCCCAATGCTCCGATTCGGGGTAATCTGGTAAGGGTTTCTGACATGAACAAGGCATCTTCCTATTCGTTAGGATGATGCCTTATTTATAGCCGGGACGCGGATCTAATCAATCTCCTCAATCTTAGGACCAGTCGCAGGTGCCTCTGCGTTACGCGTCTCACCAACCTTTGATGCGTCATCCGCCGCATACAACTTCATAAAAAACGGCCGAAATACCTCCTCAGCCTCTTTCTTCTTGTCCTCGTACTCAGACTTCTCCGTAGATGGTGGGGCCACCTCCAACCATCCAATAAACTCGTTGGTTTTCTTTAAATTCTCATCACAGAGTGATAACCCCAGCTTCTCCCGAGTCTTTTCATCATTCAGAGAGTTGCGTACGTTATAGACATAGGACTCTAGGCTATTCCGCGCCTCAACCGTCTCCATGCGCGCCTTGTCCTCCGCCTCAAATGAGGCCGCCTCAGACACCATGCGCTCAATATCCTGCTTGGACAGCCGCCCTTTGTCATTCGTGATAGTGATCTTCTGGGACTTGCCCGTGGACTTCTCCGCCGCGCTGACATTCAGGATACCATTGGCGTCCACATCAAAACTCACCTCAATCTGCGGCACGCCACGGGGCATCGGCGGAATCCCGTCCAGCTGGAACTTCCCAAGCAGATTGTTATCCTTCGTCATGGCACGCTCACCCTCGTACACCTGAATGAGAACACCAGGCTGGTTATCCGCGTACGTGGAGAAGGTCTGCTGCTTCTTGGTGGGGATCGTAGTATTGCGCGTGATAATCTTGGTCATTACACCACCGGCAGTCTCCAGGCCCACGGACAGAGGAATTACGTCCATGAGGAGGAGCTCACTGGTCTTGTCATTGCGATCCTTGGGCGCCGTGAGAATGTGGGCCTGCACGGCCGCACCGAACGCCACGGCCTCATCGGGATTCACAGAGTCATTCAACTTCTTACCATTGAAATACGAGGTGAGCAGCTCGCGGATCTTGGGGATACGCGAGGAGCCACCCACCATCACAATCTCGTGAATGTCACCCTTGGTCATCTTGGCGTCCTTGAGCAGCCCGTCAAGAGGCCGGATACAGCGGGTGAAAAAGGGCTCACACAGACTCTCAAACTTGGCGCGAGTAAGGGCAGTCTGGAAGTCGTGCCCCTCCGCAATACTGTCCACCTCAATCTGGGCCTGTGTAGATGAAGAGAGAGCCCGTTTAGCGCGCTCACAAGCAGTACGCAGGCGACGGAGAGCCTTTGCGTTCTGAGTAATATCTAGTTTAGTCTTCTTCTTGAACTCTGCGACGCACCAGTCCACTATCGCATTGTCAAAGTCCTCACCCCCCAGATGAGTGTCACCGGCCGTGGCCTTGACCTCAAAAATACCATCATCCAATGTCAACACCGACAAATCGTGCGTGCCACCACCACAGTCAAAGATTAGCACATTCTGCTCACCCCCCGTTTTCTTGTCGAGACCGTATGCAATAGCCGCCGCAGTGGGCTCATTGATAATACGGAGCACATTGAGGCCCGCGATGAGGCCGGCGTCCTTCGTGGCCTGGCGCTGAGAGTCATTGAAGTACGCGGGCACCGTCACTACCGCATCCGTGACTTTGTCACCAAGATACGCCTCAGCAGTTGCCTTCATCTTCTGCAGAACCGCCGCCGAGATTTCTTCGGGCGTGAAAGTCTTAGACTCACCGCCCACAGTTACCTCAATGAGAGGCTTATCACCAGTTCCGGCCTTGACCTTGAAGGGCCAGTGTGTCATATCCGACTTCACAGAAGCATCGGTCATCTTGCGACCGATTAAACGCTTGGCATCAAACACGGTATTTGCAGGGTTGGCGGCGGCCTGTGACTTTGCCGCATCGCCGATGAGACGCTCCTCGGCTGTAAATGCCACATACGAGGGGGTAGTCCGATTACCCTGGTCATTCGCAATAATTTCTACACGGTCATTCTGCCAAACTCCAACGCACGAATACGTAGTACCGAGGTCAATCCCAATTGCAGGCATTATGATTGTATAAGTATAGAAATTTTTAAGCCTTTAACTGTATTTAAGCCTTTGGCACACGGTAGATTAGTTTCCGCTATTATTTTAAAATGGTCGTGATAATTAGAAATAGGGTAAAATGGCGGCTCCTTTAACAGAATTAGACCTTTATAAATATCAACATATATTTTACCTCTATTCAGAAAATAAAGCGCCCGGTAATGCTGATACGATTTTTAATCATCCCTCATTCAATTCAAGATATGGCCTTGAATTAGAGTTTTGTTCAAATGTAAATAAATATGTAATTGCAAATCGTATGAATTCGTGCATGTGGAATCAAAATTCGGAATGGTGGGGGGCAAATTATAATGGTCTAGAACGAATGGATACACAGGTGGCGGGCGGTGCTAAATCCTTGACAAATAATGACAGTTATGATGAGTGGTCTAGTTTTTTTATTGAAGTTGTTGAAGATAGACATTCTTCAACACATAGGGGTGATGAAAGATGTGGCAATCGGGGGTCAGCAGGTTCAAAAATAGAATATGACGGTAGTGTTACAATTAATAATGAAAAACGTGGACTGACTCTATGGTCAAATTCAACTAGTGTTGAAAGACCAGGAGGGGGAGGTAACCTTCATTTTCCATACACGAATTTAAAGGAGAGCGTTGATGGAGGCCTGTGGAATAAATGGACAGTAAACTGGAGAGGTTTGAGAGATGTTATATGCGATGCAAATTATGATACACCACCTGATAATACCAGCGCCGAATTTACAAGAAAGGATGGATATATTTGGCATATGGCTGAAGCCGCAGCTACCGTTAATCAACAAGAGAGAAAACTTATTATGTGGTATAAAAATGAGTACGTGTCCCCCATATTAAACAACGAATATATACTATATCCTTTAGCACTTTCTTATAACGCCGCAAATCAGAGTGTAGTTAAAGCTGGAACTTTACCCTATGGATCATTATTGATAGATAATATATTTAATCATATGAAATCCCATACAAATGTTATAGCTGTTCAAGATATGGGGTTTCATCTCCATTTATCGGAATTTCCCAGGATATACTGTATAAATGAGCGCAAAATGATGATTATCGGGTTTGTTAAATTATTCTATATGTTTGAACCGATGTTTTATGCATGTCACCCAGCCTATCGTGCATCCTCAAAGTACTGTCAATCTTTACAGAGTGTACTTTCTTATGAAAATGTAAGGGCAGCAGATGAAACTTTCATATGGAATTATTTCGTAAATAATCCGCACGTATATGATCAAGGTAATCGTAAAGGTCCGCTTCCAGCCTATGAGCGCAGAGAACTGGGATCAAGATACCTTTCAATCAATTTGAAAAACTGTGTTGAAGGAGGCATAGGTACAATTGAAATTCGGTTAGGTCATAGTTCATTTTCTTCCAAATTTGTACAAGCATATATCAACGCATTACAGTCGCTATTTCACTTTAACTTGTCGCTCCATTCTCTAAATCGGACCAATGGCCTTACATACTGTCATCATCAAAATACCATATTAGATTTAATGACAACTAGAAATGTATTGCCTAGCTATTGCTATGGGGGCAATGACTACTATAATACCAGACCGCATGCAGCTGATATATATAACCCCTTATTACCGCCGACATTTGCAGGAAGACCCATCTACGGTTTTTTTGTATCAAATCCAGATAGAGCACAAAGAACTTCAATAATACGCCATTTAGTATTGTTCTTTAATATATTAACAGGTGCAAAAGATTCTCTACAAATTTTAACCGAATATATAAATTATTATCATACTTCTAATAGAACTTGGAATTCACAGGATAGTATTGACAGAATTGATTTTTATAATTTAACACAATTATTTGATGTTCATATTTTTCCTAATGTACCACGACCGCCTCCCGATTTTACCACACTTAGAAATCCTACACCACCGCCGGCCTATGTTAATGATGCTAATTTAACAGGTGCGCTACTAGTAGGTCCTCCCGCAGCAGGCTATATCTGGCCAGGGCATTATACTGGTGGAAACTTCATCTCTATCATTACTGCATGGGAAGCGGCTGGTAGGGTTGCTAGAGCCCCCAGATATTGGAATAATTTTTCACCTGTATTATCTGGTAGATGGTATGTAATTCATCCAGATAAACATGGTGTTGCAAACCCATATGATCACGCATGTAGCACATGTTCATCTCCTGTAGATAACCATAATGAATGTGCTGGACTTTATAATCGGGGAGATTATCCAGAAGAATCTACGAATGCAAGAAATCGTACGAATGAAACCTTTCTATATAGAAAACAATGCCCTGAGCCAGATGGAGCAATAATAGATGAATATGGTAAAACTCAGACAGAATTAATCAATTATAAGTTTAAAAGAAGCCCTGCGGGTAGACGTTTTACGGGGGGCGCACGTATAGGAAGCTCGCGTACAGGAAAGTCACACACTGCATCAAGTCATACGAATACACCAGGCCGCCATTCAACAACTAGAAAGCCGTCACATCTGGTCTCCAATAAACAGACTAATAAAAAGAATAATAGTTCAACAAGGTCACATAGAAAAATGAATAGACGGCACACTTTAAGTACAATTACAGATAAAATGGCCAGAGACTTGGAAGTCAGCAGTTACTATGGTCTAAATAGAGAGGCTCCTAATATTGCGGTATTAAAGGATGCATCTGATAATATTTCTGCATATTATGTAAACTGGGTTTCTGAATATACACCTATACCTAGATTGTCTATTATATTGAATACACTGGTAATAAATGGCGTAGTAAATTATGAACAGTTGCAGCTTCTTGCTAGGGCTAAATATATAGACTATCAAATCTTTTCAGTGCAGGATAAAATACATATAGAAAAACTTAGAACCGCCTTGAATGAACTTGGTATAAATGATCAGATAATTGATAAAATTAGACACGCATATGCTACAGTTGCCACAACTTCATCTAGCAGTTTACATACAGGATTTATATTTCAATCAGCACAAGTTATTAAATCACCTTCGTTAAGAAATTCAGCGAAGTTGCTAAATAAGAGAGAGTGGACATTTTAGCTAAGTGGCATTTTAGCCAAGTGGCGTTTTAGCCAAGAGACCTAAGGTCTTTATTACATTTATGGAAAGAAATGATCCTGAATCAAAACAGAAAACCAGGAGTCAGTTTTATAGTACGAGCCAGAAATGAGGAAGCATATCTGGCACGTAATCTAGACAGCCTTTTAGGGCTAACTATACCGCATGAATTTGTTATCATCCTACACAAATGTACAGATGGGTCCAAGGTGATTGTGGAGGCAGCTAAAGCTAGAGGGCAGCCTATTCGGATATTTGAGACTGATCAGGATTTGTCAAAGGCCGGCTATGAAACACTGATCACACCCATTCAATATAAAGAGAATATAGCCACTTTTTATAATTTATGTTTTTCTAAAGCCGAGTACAACTGGATATTCAAATGGGATGCAGATTTTATGGCATCACCTGAACTCATTGGATTTTTGAATTCAGGCCTTGTTATGGATGAGAGAAGTCCGTTGCGCTATAATATCCCATGTCAGATGACAGAAGATGTAATAAATTGCGAGACCTATCTTTCTAATTGCCTCATACTCTTTAAAAAATATATTTTCTGGGAGACACCTGCATTTCTAGGGAATTCTGAAATGCGAGAGATTCATACAAAAATTCATAGCATACCACATACTGTTTTGAAGGAGTATTGGAAAGAGCCACCGTGGTTCATAGGAAAAGATGCATTTTTAGAAGAGCGTTATAAAAAACTTATTGAATTATGCGGTCCTGAACCGATAGGAGCATCTAGAGCACAATGCAAGGATTGCGAGGGACCGTTTTATAATGTGAAATATATGCAGGGTAAGTTAGAGGAAATTGGTATTCAGTTTGTCGAGTGATGTATTAAGCGCTGCGGGGTGTAGAGAGGAGGCCACCACGACCACCACGACCACCAGTCTTAATTATAGGGCGTTCTACTGGAACAGTGCCACCGCAGTCACAAGTCTCAGACATAACCTCTTCCTCACTTTCATCAACAATCTTGCAAGTGTTCTCGTCGCATACCACTCGCGACGCAGGCGGTTGGAACTTACTGTTACTCTCGGGAGGCTGCTCGGTTTCCTTTGCAAAACGGATAATATTGGGGACACCATACTGAGTCTTTAGATGCTCTGTAATCCAATCGATCGTCTCAGCCATACGCAGACTAGTATTCTTAGGGCGCAACTTGTCCAGATAATGCTTGTGTAGACCAAAGACGAGGGGTTGAACAGATTTGGGTAGCATCTTAAAACTGATAGAATGCTCCTTGTGGCAACGGCAGTACCAGGCATACAGATTTTTAGTAGTGGCTCTATATTCTTGTTCAAACTTCTGAAAAGTCTCACTGTCCTCCGTGTAAACACGGAGATATTCTTGCACACGTTTCTCCGCACGTAGCCGCAAGAAACGACCAAAGGCATTAGATTCCGTACCACGGAGATCGCGGCGCACACGGTCGTGGTCGGGATTGCGGAAACGCCAACGCTGCAGGCCTGTGTGAACTGCGATGCCCTGCCAGTACCAAGGTTTTGACACCTTAATATCCTCAAACTTTGCCTTCAACTCTGACCACTCGTTTGCTTTGAAGGTCAGACTGTAGGTCTTTGGCCGCCAAGCAGTGGGTATGTCCTCCGTGAAGAAGTCAATGATACCGTCATCATGGACAACACCGCGATAAATTGCCCAGAAGTTTGCTTTATCCACCGAACGCACAACGCGGTGCTCAGGGTGTGCAACGACAAGACTCATAAAGGTCGCATGAACACCTTGCGTTTTTTTAGGATCACCCATCACAGCCTCAATGTCGTCGAGGCACATCTTCTTGGCCTCCATGGCCTCCTCAAAGAGCTCGCGGAATGTGCGCTCACTGTAGAAGGTCCCGTCTGCGTCAAGGCGAGAGCGGGTCGTAACGTGCGTGGTATTATCACCCTTTGCATTAAACACGTTGACCATTACACCCTCCACGAAATCCTCCAGGCAAAGAGGCTCGCCCATAGGGATCTTCTGGTCACGGCGCGCGGCAAAGGGTGCAATAGAGCAGGGGCGGTTCGCCTTGGTGTCCCACACAACAGAACGGCAGAGTTGTGCGGCCTCGGACTTGGAATCCTCAGCGAGTACAACCCCCTGTGATTTTATAGGACTAAAATTTGACTCCTTTCCAGTCTTTATAATAACATAGGGACTACCCTCAAACTCCAGAATCTCAATAGACTGCTCTTCTGCTTGAAGCCAGGTCTTTAGATCAGCCCAGGAAGAGTACTTAGAAACCCAAGACGCAAAGGTGTTTAAAGTGGACATACGGACTGCCATTTTTGGTATGCTTAAAATCCATTTTTTTAACCATTCAATTTTAGTGTTAAATATATTGTTATTTTTGACACACTTTTTCCTAAAAAGTGTATGGTGATTTTTGACACACTTTTTCCTAAAAAGTGTATAGATGGCCGAGGTCAAAGATGTACTAAAAGAAAGTATAAACTTGCCACCTGCAGAAAATTATGGCGTTGTATCTGAAGATGAAGGGCCCGTCATTGAACTCGGTGACAGAATCAGGATTTTAGGTGGAACATATGACGGTACAAAGGGTCGTATAGTTTTGCGTACAGAGAATGAAATTCATTTAATGCCCGACGGTGTAACAAATACAGTTATAACATTTAATATTGATGAAGATGGATTTGACTCCGACTACGGTATAGAATCTATAGAAATTCTACAAAAACGTAAAAAAACTTCTCTGGTTGATATTCTAGATTTAGCACAAGGGCAAATCCTAGAAACATTCAACCCTGATGGTACAAAAGGTTTATCTTATACTATAAGTAAAGTTGATAGCGATCTTGACATTTTGACTATAAAGAATGAAATGGAACAAGAAATTGAAGTACCTTTTCGTTTTCGTGGCATACCTGATAATCTACCGTTTCGTGTAATTCGTGGAAGGCAAGCACCTGAAAAGCCATCATCTGAGCTTGAAAATGAGACTGGTGATGAAATATCTGAAGATGATGCTGATTCAGAAACTGCAGAAAGTCTAGTAGAGTATGAAGATTTTACATTCTTGGACGATGAACTAGAAGCAACCGTTCCGGCAGATGAGGAACTAGAGGGCGCTGCCGAATATTTGATTGAAATACCCAGAGCCGAACGCATATATTCAAATATAACACAAAAAAGCGAGGCGTACGTTGATCTCCTTTCTCTTTATCCACCTAATAGTCAAAAATTATACAATGTTCAAAAAAAGGCAAGGATTCTCACAGAAATATTTTTTCAGTTACGTACAGCAATTATTCGCACATCTGAAGATGGGACGCCACGGGGTATTAAACCATCTAGTATACAAACAGTTGCAGATCTTCTAGATGCACATAACATATCTATTTGTAGACCGGTTGTTAATATAGATAAAATTCTATATCATGATATTGACCCTACGTCTGAAAATGGCCCCGAAAAAGATCAACCAAAAAAATTAGACAATATTAAATTACAATTTTTTACAAAAAAAGTAATAGATTCTGTTGAGTATTTTACAAATTCTTCCGATATGGAGGGTCAAAAATTCAACGTATTTATGAATAGTTATTTGAGTAAATTTGCCGCGGTGTGGAGAGAATCCGATGGGCCAAAAACTGCATTTCAAAATGACGAAGAAGTATTTCGTCTAAAATACCCAAACAAAGAAAGTACAATTCCAGGATATGATAAATTACCTGATAAAAAAATGGCAATAACTTCTGAATTCATAGGCGAGGTCTCTATTTCTTTACAAAGGTGTTTGAAAGCCATACGTACACGCTCACAGGTAATACAATTAGGAGAAGAAGCCCCTGTACTTTCACATGTCATATTTCCTCTTAAATACGCAAATTCGTTGAATACCCTCAGACGCGAATGTCTTATTAAAGATGTAGAGACTGGAATGGCCCCCTTTTTGAGTATTTACAAAATACTAGAAAAAAACGAAATAACTGATATACCTTCGTCAAAACAACCATTTTTAATAGGGGCTGAGGGGGGTACTTTAGGCAATATCCCACTTCGTGATTATTTAAAGATATCTGGTGTAATTGCGGAAGGGCCTGGTGATTTTTGGCCATTACAGGTTATACTCGGCATGAAAGACAGAGAATGGACAATTGATCAGAAGGCTGTCTTAGATGAAATTATAGATAAAACTCACAATGCAATATATGAGATAATTTTGAGAATGCGTGAAAACCTTGCAAGACAGGTGGCACAGCCACTTGCAATCCAAGGAATTCAAATGGTTCCAGATGGGCCTACTTTAATACAAAAGATTGCAGATGAACCTCTACTGAAAGATATTCAAACGGCTATTGTGGAACAGATGCCTTCTTATACAAATTCTGATGTAGCCCTGGTTGGTCTTTTATTAAGAAATCATTCTGATTTTACAATGGCCCAACTGGCAGATCAACCTGCTGCCCTAACAAAAAACCGTATGAAATATGCTAGAGAAGAATATCTGAAGACAATTCGCAACGTACAGATGACAAAAGAACGGGCAAAAAATGCAGGCGAGCCGCCTGAGCCGATAAAGTGTCCCCACGTAAAACCACTTGCAATGATTCGTAAAATAAAAGACGCAAATACACGTCTGCCACTTTTAGCAAAATTTCTAGCCAAATTCCAGGGATCAAAGGCGGATAATTGGGTAGACTGCCGTGTAGGGGATCATCACCTTTTATGTGTCCACGAACTTCTACAAGTGTATCAATATTTGAGGCCGGGTGATACAGCCACTCTGAATAAAGATATTCAACTCACATTTGGTGGGGGCCAGTTTCAAGGCTATTATATTTGTCGCAATTGTGGTCAACCCATTAGTGAATTAGATTATGATACACACTTAGAATATGATGACGACGGTAAACCCATGATGGGTCGCGCTGATTTGGTAGATACAGATGCAATTACAATGGAAGAAATTGATGAGATTATAGGACCACTTGGAGATATTGAGGAAGATATGGTATTTGATGACAAGATGAAACAAATTATTTACACAACAGCAAAACAGATGGCAGATAAAATTGCTGCTGCTTTGAATATAAATGAATATACCATATTGGTAACAAGAGTATCTGGAGTATTACAGCAGATTCCAACAAGAGAAAGGTATATACATATTCAACAGGCTCAAAAGCGCTCTAGAAAGGGTGTAACTGCAGCAACAATCGCAGAAGAGGCTGCTATTGACTATGACATATACATAAATAAAGCTCTAGTTTGCGCGATTGGTGTTCACCTGTTATTGATAATTCAGTGCCGCAAACCTGATATTATATTGAGAGGTGTAGCAACAGGTTGCAGAAGTCTGAAGGGTCAACCACTAGAGCCCGATGGTGGTACGCAGGGGATTCAATGTATAGTAAGTTTAATTGCCTCGTTTCAAAAAGACACACCGCCGTGGAGTTTGACGCAATTCCAGGTTGAGAAAGACGACGGTATGCGGCAAAAAGCCGTTATGGATGTATTTGAGCCAATTTTACGCTCATCATTACAGGACCCTGCTATTCTACAAGCATTATCACAAAAGCGAGAATACCGTCGCAAAATACTGGGCGCGGCAGGTAAACAGGGGCGACCCGATGAGCAAATTCCTAGAAATTTTGCTCCAATACCATATGTACAAAAGCCAGAGGATTTTGTTGAAAAGGTCATTATACCCGAGGCGGCGACCATACAGGATAAAGCAGAATTGTGGGTTCGCCAGGGAAATCATCTTGCCAGAATTACAAAACTACCCAAACCAACGGCCTTTACTGAAACATCCTGTTGCTTGTCGCCAATCAATCAAATAGATGAGTATTGGAAAAAGAGCGCAGTAAGCCTTCCACAATTTGCTACACTGACGGGCTTGCCGGCACCCCCAAAAATAACAAGATCTGAACCCACAATGAAACCCTCTATAATATCACGACCTTTGCCTAATGCTCCTGAAAATAGTTATTATCGCTTATTTTTGAAGGTATGTTTTGAGGGTGAAAAAAAGGGGTATTCACACGAGTTCGGTTTGACTCATAAATGTATATGGTGTGGCCTTAGTTTACCAAAGGAAGTTGAACTCCTTACACCAGAACAAGGGCGTTCTGCAATAGAGACACAGGGTATAGACGTATCAAAAGAATCATTTGATGATCTTTTAAATGAAACACATCGTATAAATTCATTTAAGTCATTACTAATTTTGGAATTACCAGGGCAATTAAATAACTGGTCTATTTTGACAGCAATGGAACCAGAGCCTCACGAAAACTACAAAGAAATTATGTCTAAAACTCAGGATGAGTTGGCAAAATTACCTCATGATGCAAAGGATACAGAAGTTGCAATAGCCCTTTCAGATTTTTCTATATTTACTGAACAAGTTGAAGAAAAATTCAAACGCCGAATTTCTTCTCTGCAATATATGATCTTTGATAAAATAGTAGAAGATGGTCCTGAATCTATCACACGGTTTTTACAGTCTTATGTGATAGTACCTCTAAAACAATTTGTCTCAAATAAGGCCCCGTATGTAACAGTACCTAAATCGTGGGGCCTCAGTGATCAGCACAAAACCGATATAGAATCACTTATACAAACACATCGTGGGTATTTGACAAAATTTAATAAGGTGGAAATAACGCCTTGGTTAAAAGCAAAGGTGCAAACGGCTATAGCACAGACGCGGGCTATTTTAGATGCGCTAAATAAACTGCGCCCTATACAAATTCCAGGTGGTGCTGATACATATAGTTTTTTCTTACGCTTTTGTCTATATGCACCCTTGGCTAATTTTGCTGATCCGAATACACTTCCTTTAGCCGAATTTTCGGATGTAGAAGCACCCGCTTCGCAGGTTGAGCAACAGGCATTATTTCCAGCCAAATTTTTGAGTGAGATGATAGCAAGATTCAAAGGAGAAGGGTTTCACCTGACACCTGAACAGATTCGCGAGATGATAGCCGAGCGCAATGAAAAAGAGAAAGCCAATATCATCCGGAAAATGAATGTAATGTCACGAGCGGAACGTGATATTGAGAAAATGAAAATAAAACTGGGTATTGGCGAATATGCAGTTGGTGGTACAAAGCTCATCTACGCTTATGACCAGGATCGTTATGATATTGAGCGTGAGCAGCGTGCAGAGGCGGGTATTATAGATTTCCCGGGTAGAGGGCCGTATGATGAGGCTGGAGGGGATCAAAGGCAAGTCGATGGCCTCGGATATTATAGAACGGAAGGAGAGGAAGAAGGGTATATTGGTGGTAATATGATGGGCGAAATAAATGGGTTTGACGATGATAATTAATGACCCGTTTCACTACCCTGGAGTACTTAAGTTAAGTACTCCCTAAGGGTTTGCTGCGCTGAGCCAAGTACCGAAATATGACACTTAATAGGTCAGACTCGCTGCTGCGCAAAGCGAGTCTTGACATTAAGAGTGCTTGTTACTCTAAACGCTGCGCGTTTAGGACTTCGGTACTTGGCGGTAGCGGCGATTATACAAAAATAAGAAAGCGCATCACTAATTAAAGAGGGATGCGGCGACTTATTGTGGCCGGATTGGTCTATTTAACAGGAATTGCAGTTATACTGCTTTTGAAACCAGCACTTATGTTTCATGACGACGGTCGCTGGAAAGAATTCGGAATTGGCCGTGACCCCACATATTTTACATACATACCTTTTTGGCTATTTACTATTATATGGTCTATCATAGCATATTTAATTGTTATGTTACTGGAAGATTCGTTGTATATGCCTTCTGATTCAATTGAACTTCCTAGAAATAATATAAGAACCCGGAACGTAAAACAGGCTGCCGCAGTTGAAGAACTCACTCCCGGTTATTATATGTTGAATGAAGGTTCTACTGGGCGCAATGGGGTTCCACGATATGTTTATCTAGGCCCGGCTTCTGGAATGGATCTAGAGGAATAAAATTATTTAGGGCACACCTGAGCTAATCCATTCATGTACGCCTGTGTGTATAGCCCCATAAAGAATGTATAAAATGCCGCAGATAAGCCATGACGCATGTCAGGACTTATTTGTTGTACCATACCTTCTATAGGCCATTTTAGGGATGGAAAAATATAAAGCAAGAGTGCCATTGCATAGAATGGTATTGGTATCATAGGTAATCTTTCAGCCTGTGAGCCAAGTGTAACGACTCCGCAACTTAAATATTGAATCAGACAATTAAATCCAAAAGAGCCTACTACGGCAAACAGTGGTATAACTATAAGATTTATAGTCCACGTGGGAATATTCAATGGAATTTGTATGATGCGGCTATTGAAAATCAGGGCAATGATTCCTAAAAAAATAGCATATACTACTGACACAATAATACGAATATCAGATCCAACTCCGTTAGATTTAACTACTGGAACTGCTACCGAAGGACTGGGACTAGACATATCTGTTGAAAGATGTCAGTAAAATTATACCTTAAATACAAGTAATGGCATACCAATTGAACGCTAAGTTTTTTCGAAAGGCGAAAGAAGTGAAACGGGCAATTGAAATAACTGATAATCATGCTATCATTCCGGCAGTGATAGATAGCCCGGAAATCCGTGTATCTCTACCAAATCGTCGCCCAAAGACAATTGAAGAGCGTCAAGCAGTTTTGGATGCAAGATTTAATGAAATAAGTGAGATTGAAGAACAAATTGAAGTAGAACGTAAAAAACTGATAGAGTTAACAAACTTGTACAAGGTAAACCCTGTTGCCGGGGTCGCAGAAATTGTAGTGCAGAATCTAAATATTCAAAAGTTAATGGATCGCCGTAGAGGGCTTCGGTATCCTGAATCTTGGATTGAGTCAATTAGTGGATTTTCACTTGTTGATGTTTTTGCAAGTAAACGGGATGTGCGTAAACTAGAGGGAGAACTTCATCAAGTAAAGAATCGCGTAGAGCCTATACAAAGTCTCTATGTTGATCTTGGTGCATTAGGTGCTAAAGCCGCTGTGGCAGCAGAAGAAGAGGATGAAATAGAGGTAGATATGGCTTATCCTAAGGAGGTATCTGCTGCACCCCCTACGGCAGAAGAGCGGGCCAAGGGTGCCATTATTGCATCTGCAAAAAAGTCATTTAAATTGAAAAAGGCTGCATTGGGTGGAAGTGGAGTTTAATTAACCAGATAATGGATATTCTTTTAATTTATCTTCATTTTTATCACAATTTACTTCTTGTACTTTGTATCTATAACAGGCCCCATTGGGATCTTTATATACCAAGGCATCAACAGTAGTAGGATGAGGATATTTGTAAATAACCTCGTGCACTCCGCGACCGCCCATAAGAATATATGACACACCCACGGCTACACCAAATATAAATGGCATAATATGAAAAAATTTGAATAACCCCTCCATCTTATCCTATCGTTGATATAGAAGTAAAAGATGATTATCGACGCTATAAAAAGTCCAGTTTCCGGTATGATTATATCATTTTTATTTGGAATTGCTCTTATTGTGGTATTGGCACCAATATGTCGCGGAAAGGATTGTATTATAGTAAAAGCCCCACCTGTTCATGAAATAAAAGAAAGCATATACCAAATCGGAAGCAAGTGTTATAAATTTGATACGGTTCTTTTGGATTGCCCAGCTTCTGGGGTTATTGAAGCCTTTGAAAATCTACGTTAATGCGTTGATATCTCCCCGGTTTCTTTAGAAAGAACAAAAAGAATGGCTAACGCGGGGACTCTTCTTTCTGATTTAGACGGAAAGGCACCTATTGCGGGAGATGGTGATCTTGTAAAGATGATTTACCAGGATATGAATTCCGGAGGTTCAGTTGGACAAGTGCCTTTGGGTGGAATACAGAGTGGCCAAATAAACCCCATGCCTCCACCACAATCCACGCAGCACTATCAGATGGATCCAACACCCGCTACGGCGCATATTATTGGTGGTCAGCACCCAACTGCTGCAGACTTTTCACAGATGTTACAAAGTTCGGCGCCTGGTTTTCCTGCTGGGGGTGGGTGGGCCGGAGCACCTGCAAATTCAGCAAGCCAAGCACAAATTGCCGCTCAAATTGCCTCTATTCAGGCGTCTCAGGGTAAGGTATGGACTAATTGGATTACTGACGAGATGAAGGTACCTTTTTTAATTGCAATTATTGTATTTATAGTAAATCTCCAATTTCTAAGTGTTTTGGTTGCACATTATGCCCCTTGGATGTTAAAGGCCTCCGGCGACATGAATTTATACGGACAGATATCAAAGGCCTTATTGGCAGGTATAGTATTTTGGGCTTCCAATCGTATAATTCTTCCATTGTTAGGATAGAGATGCCTGTAGCCAATTCATCGCAAAAAGCCCCACCAGATTATGCTGCATATCTTACAGTCTCACTGTATGCTATTCTTGTGGCATCTAACTATAAAAAACTGTCGTGGTTTATGGTAACTCTGTCACTTGGTGTGGGTTGTTTGGTATATGCTATAGATATGCCGCTTTCCATAGCAGCAGGCTCTGCTGCTATAACACTATTAATAATAACATTTGCCATGAAAGATAAAGACGGTTTTACTTCACGCATGAATCCACTAGATATTGCTAAGCAGGTAAATTCGGGAAAAAAATCTTTCAAGTTTACTAATACCATTGAGGGATATGAAGATGTAAAATCTGAGAAGAATGAGAAACCTGCTCCTGTAAAAGAGACAACAAAAGATAATATGGCTATACCATTTAAACTTGGTGAATTACCATCACAAGTAAAAGATGGTCCTCATCTTGATGCTTCTTCTACTCTCATGAAAGCGCTCAAAAGTTTGGACCCGGATCAAATCACTGCAATGTCTAAAGATACGCAGCAACTAATTGAAACACAAAAATCATTGATGAACATGATGGGTTCTATGAAACCAATGTTGAATGACGGTAAGGAGTTGATGGAAACATTTCAGGAGATGTTCGGTAAATAAGGCGCATTTAATTTGAAAGATTGTTAGACCTTTGCTAAAAAGTGTAACAACACCTCAATTAGAATGCCTTCACGGTGTCCACCTGGAATGATTTGTTTTCCAAATGAATTTGGTATATTTTCTTGGTCATCCCTTACACTATTGTTAATATTTAGCATATCTATAGGTCTTATATTGTATTCCCAAAAAGCAAATGCTATCTACACATACATGCAGCCACAAAAGATACACAAACCAGAACGACCTATACAGATTAATGTACAGGGTTCTCATGGAGGTGATAATCGTTATAGTCGTAGCCCAGAAGCAGAACGTGTGTGGGATACCCCGCCTGATTACAGTCGTATTCCATCTGCAGAGAGACCATTTAATATCCCGACACAGGGTGTCCCAGAATCTTACCAATCTATGGGGATTATTAAAACCCCGGATGGAAAATTACTACCACTCTACGGCAGACGGTCAATTTCAAGCCGCGAACGCTATAATTATTATACTCGTACGGACACATACAATCCCATACCGATCCCCATTTATATAAAGGGTCGTGATTGTCAAGATCAGGTTGGATGCCCTGAACTTTTTAATGGAGATCGTGTAAATATGTCTGCAACAAATGAATCGGGCGAAGTGACAATTTACCGTGTAAGAGATATTATTCGTTAAGTAAAACCCCAGATTAGATTAAGAAATGTCTGAACAAACATGTGGAATAACATCTACTACTGGATTTCCTTTGAAATTAAATCGCAATATCTTTGATCCAAATTGGCTGAATACAGATGAATCTCAACGCAAAAAGATGATTTCGCCTATAGACTTTGACATCCAGTGGCCTGCGGTTAGACAAATGAAAATAAATACATATGTAGATTTGAATAATTTTAGAATTTTTGGCATAGAAGATTATACAAATAACACAACTATAACGTACGCTAAGAAAACTGATAATATAAAATACACAGCAATCCCATTTTTATCTCTTACTAAAACTCAACACCCCACTCTGATAGTTCAAGCAAGTGAAGCCACTACACAAGAAGCAATAATGGCATTTACAGTAAATACCAATCAAAAAACTATGAATCCCTCCGTACCTGATATTATTCTTTTATGTCGCCCAATAATTCTTACAAATTCAAATACAAAATTCACTGCTTCAATTAACGGTAGAACTCTTACTGTCTCAAATATTAATGGCAAAATTAATAAAAATGATTACATTAAGTTTTCTGATGACAGTGCTATTACAAGTTCACTATATATCAAATCATTTAAATCAGGTATTGGAGGCAACGGTACATATGAAATTAGTACGGAATATCTAACCCCTCAGACAAATAAATCTATGGAAGTGGTGACATCACCATTTTGGCAGGCTGTGAATATTTCCGCTTCCACCATAGATACTAATAATAAAACCAACGAGGGTACTCCACAAACTACATCTGTTAATCTATCGGAAATATATACTTATGGAGATGAGAATCAAACTTTGCAACCAATGATGACATATGAAACATGTATTCCAACAAAATTTTTGGGTACTATTAGTAATAAACTAGGCAGCGTTCTTATAAGAGTCAATGTTGTAACAAACCCCCTTATTATATATTCTCCTACAAATACTGGTACTGGAAAATGTAATAATATAAATAATTATATATTTCCATCGGCAATTACAAGAATAATACCTAATTCTTTAGGAAATAAACTACAATTTGCTAGCAATTATGCTGAAAAAGGATGGGAATTTTCAACAGGAAATGATAATAATTTACAACCTACCCCGGGTCCTCCCCCTATTACAACCTGGGTCGATGTTCAAAAAAAAATAGAATATCTTATTCCAGAATCATTACTTGGTAAATCACTGGCCGATATTGCTAACACCACAGTTGTTCCAAAAACAAAAAATAATATGGGACGCAATTTTAAATGTTATACAATTGATCCTAATAAAGATATAATAAACAATCAAATTAATATTGATCCAATTACCGGTGAGGATTTAAGCGAAACTCTAAGGCGGCAGAACGAGGAAGCGGCTGGTGGTGATCCTGCCTTGGCTGCTGCTCTCGCTGGTAATGCCGCTGCACAGAGTGGTATTATGGCTGGTGATATTGAACTTGTCATATTTTATATACTAAGTTTTATTGGACTTATACTTTGGATTGGATATTTTTTTCATCTTGCAAATAAACTGGGTGATGAAAAAGGAGACTTTTTTACACACTTATTTTATTTTATTGTAATCACAGCAATTTTAATTACTGCTGTTATATTTTTGGCCAAAAAGAAATGATTTACATATTTCTTGTCCGGCCAAGGGAAATATATAGATCCTTTATCTAGGTTAGATGGGTTCAGTAATACCATTTATATTTTGGATATTTTGTGTGGGTTTGGCTGCTTTAATTATTGGAAAAACCTTAGGAGATGACATATCTCCCTTGATTTCAGATAATAAAAAAGAAGGATTTCTAAATATGGAAGGCATTATTGAAATCACTACATGTCCACCTGGTACAAAATCATATATTATAGATACAGGTGATACATATTGCTGTGAAGGAGATGTTATTGGTAAACAATGCAATGGGCGTGATATCTGTAGTCTATCTCCCAACCCATATAAAAGTGGGATAGATTCATGTAGATCTTGGCTTGTTAAAGAATGGATAACACGGTCTAGACGATTTTGCCCAAAGTCTATGATTAATTACTTTGGAAAAATGAATAGGACTCCAGATTTTCAAGAGGGTTGCTCAGCCTCTTTACCCACATCAGACGGGGCTCAACCATCCGACATAGGGCAGCCAAAATGTAAAATTTATTCCAATTACAATGATGATATCTCCAAACAAGATAGCTGTACGAATATAAAAGAAATGGATAACCTGGTGTGCCCCACATCAAATGCAACAAAGTCTGTAATGAGTATAGGAGGCCGAGATCAGACAGGAAAAACATTCCCTCTTATTTTAAAGTGTAATTATCTGCCGCCAAATGGCAAATCAAATGGTTTACCCGTTGATTGTATGGATGATGCTAGTGTTAGAAGATATCTTTCGGTTGTACCTCAGCCTGTATCAGAAGAGTATTTAATGAATAGTGTGAGGTTCTGCGGGGCGAGCAAAGCGTATTATATTGATGGAACACTATCAAGCCCAGAGGTTCTAGATGTACCAGGTATAGTAGCACCAGTTGCCAAGATTCCTGTAGAATATGATAATGGGAAAGTCTATGCGGTCGGGGATTTAGTAATATTTAAGGGTATTATATATAAAATGGTGGAAAGTGCTGGTGCAGCAGGCTATAGGCCTGATAGGCCTGGTGATAGATTGTGGGCTAAACATAAAACAGCTTGTGTAAAAGGTATAGGAAAACCTAATAAAGATAATACTTTTACTTATTACACTCCACATGAATGCAAGTCAATTGTCGGAGGACACTATGTGGCAGGCGGGTGTTATAATTCAGTAGAAGCCGCTGAGGCTTTTAGAAAAGAAGATGAAGATCTGTTTAATTCTGCTATGAAAAGCGGAAGATATATATTAAAACCTAAAAATGACGCCGAACGAGAATCTAATAAGCAATATGACACTTTAAGGGATAAAACACTAGGTAAAAAATATATGAGGAATTATGATTGTCATACATAAGCACTCCACGGCAATCACGCATCAGCAAATTATTATACCGCCAAGTACCGAAGTTAAGTACTCCACGGTAATAAGAAATCTCATAAAACACAGGAATTTAATTCCTCTGTTTTATGATATATAAAACCCAACTTACTAAGCCGATCCATTACGATTCCCCTCAGCCAAACCCTCTGCATTCCGCATATCCTCTCCAAAGAGGTCCTGGGACTTTGAACCCAGATTCTCAGTTTGTAGGACATGTTTCTCATTTATTGATTGACCCACAGGAGAGAATTCATTATCCTCACCCTCTTTCTGGGGTGTATAATCAGCGGTCTCATAATCTTCAGATGCATACCCTCCACCTTCTAGATTTACAGTGCTTTGTGGAATTTCATAAGGGTTCATTGGGTCGCGCATTCTAGACGCCGATGATAATCCCGCAATATCATTCTGGTGATGCTGGATGTAGACCGCTAGTACTAACAAAAATACCGCCAGAGACAAATACTTATCCAGGTATACTGAGCCTAGGATCAGAAAAAGTGCAGCAAAGCGCACAGGTAATGTGTCTAGAGTGTGGCCAATGCTGTCCGAAATCTGACTTACAAATAAGAAGCCTATTAAGAGCCCTATAAGCGCTGCCATTTGTACTTTGTCTATATTTACTGCCATCTATCTACCTAATTAGCACTCTTTAAAAATTGACTCTTTGCCATCTTGCCACCCTCTGTAATCAATAGAATGACGAGTGTACTGACTACCCATGGATATGCTGTTCTCAAGTCCGACATCTCAAAGGACCTGGAGGCGAAAATCCGAAAGGAACTCACCGTGAAACCCAAGACTCAACAATCCCGGTATGCCGCCATGGCCGATACAGAGTTTCCAGTCTTTCTGGAATCTGCTACCCGACTCTATCTCCCCCGAGTCTGGGCGAAAGATACTTTGGGTCCGGCGGCATCTTCCGTAATGTCCGATGGAGTTCCGCTTCCAGAGAATCTCAAGTTCATCGGATCACCGTACGAATATCAGGAACAAATTATCAGCAAATTCTTGGCCGCCGATGCAAACGGACTAATCTGTGTTCCGTGTGGAAAGGGAAAGACTTTCATGGCGGTGGCAATTGCGTTTCGGCTGAAGCGGCGGTTCATGGTTGTGGTGGATAAGGAGTTTCTTTTGGACCAGTGGGCCGGAGAGATGCGAAACTTAATTCCGGGGATCAGGATTGGCCGGTTTCAGGCGAACAAGGCGGAAGTGGATCCCGCGGAATTTGATTGTACGATTTGTATGATTCAAACAATTGTTCAGCGGCAGATTCCGGAATCTGTTCTGCGCTCCTACGCCTTTACCATCTTTGATGAATGCCACCATCTCGGGGCCAAACATTTCAGCAAGATCCTCAGCAAGTTACAGACGAAACATATGCTGGGTCTGAGCGCCACTCCTACACGGGAAGATGGTCTCACGAAGGTCTTTGAGTGGCATCTGGGAAAGCCGGTGTACTGGGAGAAGCGTCGGGAGGCGGATGAGACTGTGAGCGTGGAGATTATGCGATTCTCCTGTGAGGACCCTGACTACGCGACCGTGCCGACAAATTTCCGGGGCGAGGTGGAATATACCAAACTCCTATCACAGGTCGTGGCATGTAACAAACGTAACCAATATATTGCTAACAAACTCAAAGACCTCATAAAAGAACCTACACGGCGTATTCTTGTATTGAGCGGTCGCGTGGGCCATCTTGAAGAATTGGAGGCACTATTGAAACCCACGGGCTGTGTTATGGGCTATTATATTGGGGGTATGAAGACTGCGGTACGAGATTTGGCTGCAGAAAAGGCGCAAATTCTGTGGGCGACCTATTCCATGGCAAGTGAAGCCATGAATATCAAGACACTTAATACGGTTTTATTGGCGAGCCCACGCAAAAATGTGGAACAAAGCACGGGTCGCGTTTTGAGGCAACGACCGGAAGAGAGATCAGTCGCACCAATCATTATAGATGTAATTGACCCTCATTCGGCATTCAATGGACAGACTCGTCAGCGTATTGCCTATTATAGGAAATGCGGCTACAAGATCAAGGATGGTCAATCGGATGATTCAGATACTGAGGTATTAGAGACCCTGGCTCAGAAGTGTAAACGCGTTGATTGCGAAATTGTGGATGACGATTAATCTATAGGTAATTAGAATGTCTCAGAATCCGATTCTGAAGGCCGGGTCGGCTTCAGATGTCATAAACAGGAATAAGGGTCGTGTGGAATATGGTAATATTCTTGGTCAGCAAATGGCAGTTGAAGCTGGTATTCTGCCTAGTGTGACTCTCCAAAAGGGTGGTGGAGGGTCGGCTTCCTCTAGAGTGGCATCCATTCTGGGATCATCTGTTGTTACGGCTGCTGAGCGTACTACGGCAGTGACAAATCTAGTGTCAAATATATCTATTAACGCTACGACGGCTGAGAGACTTTCAGCGGCCGCTCGTGGCAAGTATGGAATTACGAATGTTCCCGGTACGGCGACTGCAGCCGCTGTAGCGGCCGCTGCTCCCGTTGATTTATTCACTGCTACTGGGACTTATACTACATCTATTGCAAATGGTCGTAAATACTATATATTTACAGGCTCTGGAAGCGTTGTTGTCGGTGCAGCGGCAGCCACCGTTGAATTTTTTGCTGTTGGTGGTGGCGGTGGTGGCGGCGGTGGTTCTGGAAACCCTGGTAGCGGTGGGGGGGCAGGCGGTTTACAAACGAATTCATTAACACATGCTACTGGATCTCAACTTGTAACTATACCAGCATTGACTGCTAATGCCACTTATACAATCACAGTTGGAAATGGAGGGCAGTTTACAGGAGTGGAAAATAGTAATGGTATGCCATATATTGTTGGTATGTCTGGTTTCAATACTACATTTTCAGGCACGGGTGTAAGCATTTCAGCCACTGGTGGTGGTGGTGGAAAAGGGTCGGGTGGTGGCGGGGCTCAGAATGCAAAAGCTGGTGGTTCTGGTGGCGGTGGTGAACCTCAAGACGGCTTATCATTTCTTGGCATAGGATCTCAAGGATTTAATGGTGCAAATGCTACGCCTGGTGGTGGTGGCGGTATAGGAGGTGCCGCAACAGGTGCTACTGGAGGCATAGGCTTAACATATCCCACAGGTGGATCAATATATGGTGTGGGTGGTGGTGGTGGTGGTCAGGCTGGATCCCCCAACACTGGTAATGGTGGTAGTGGCGGTAATGCAAATGGTACGGGTGGAGGCGGTGGCTCAGGTATTTTCATCATCTCCTACCCATTTTAGATATAACCTATATCTTACAATCATAAAATCCGTCACAGAGATGTGCTGGATTTTATGATTTTCAAAAAATTATTTAACGCCTATGCGCCCTACGTGCCCTACGCGTAGCCCGCGACTTTCTGTGCCGCCGCTTTCTGCCGCCCGTCTGCGTGCAGGCCTTGCTCCACATCTGGCCATTGAGGGGCTGATTCAGAAGTACAGGCGCACCCGTAGAACCAGTCCACTGGCTCGGCGCCGTAGTGTAGCGCGCAGTGTGCTCCTCCAGAATCGGTGTAGCAGACGCAGCGATGCTGCCACCGCCGACACCGACCGCAGCACCGCCGGACTGTTTAATAAAGCCCGTGTTCATCGGATTTACGTGGTTCGGGTTGCAGTGAGAGGTGTCACGGTCAATCTGTGCAAATCCCGCGATATTTGAGGCCACGTTGTTTATATACGCACCACCCTTCATGACTCCGCCATAAGGTAAACCACCAGTCATAGAAAAAGGGATTTGCCCGGGACGCGCGGCACTCATGCAGGCATCATATTTCTCATTGACTGTATCGGGAGTACCAGCGCCGGGTAAGAGTGGGCCACCCATCGTCCAACCAGAACCTGCGCCACCACCTAACTGCTTCTTATTACGCCGGTTCTTGTTTTTCCGATTGCGATTACGATTCTTTTTGTAGGTTGACATCCCTTCTACTTCTAGACCTTAGAAATAGTTACACCATATACTCTTTTGGGAGATTCCGTGTAGCGTGTATCTAGATAATATTTTAAGGCTGGTACGAGTAGTGGTATTTCCCGAATAATTTTGCAGTAGAATTGTTTATTCAAAACGTGCTGGCAGCGACTTACGCGTGCAGTAATCGGCTCTACCGATTCAATATATACCATATAATCCTTATGACCTTGATCAAGACCGGGACATTCTTTCGATACCAAGTCTAGTAAGAATGTATATAACTGCGGCATATATTCATAAAGATATGTCATCTCTGTTGGTAAATTCTCAACTTGCGTAGTTAGAATATCTAAGGGTAATTCAGACCAATATTTTTTCAGATTTTCTATGCTATATAAACATGTCTTCCTTAACAACGGCGAACGAGACTCTTGTTTTATAATAAATTCTTCTTGCCTACAGCGCAAGCCGTCGTAATATACATGTTTCAAATCAGGCGAACTCCAGGTTTCTGCCGGCGTCAATTTATTTTCTTTTGCTTCTTTAATAAGTTCTTCTGTATAATGGCGCCGCAGATTCAATTCATATGTAAGCAGTGGAGCAAAGAGTTCTAGTAGATTCATATGATCTTCCAGAGGCATTCTGATAGAGTTAATACCCTCTGTATGATAGGCCACACCACCTTTTTCTAAAAGTTTTGAATAGATAAATTTAGAAAGTGATGGTGTATTACCAATGTAGTCTGAGTCAATCACAGAGAATTTGCCCAAGAAAAGGTTTGTAAATATATCCATTTGCCGTTTGTTATAAACATCAAGAACGCACAGATAGATGCGGTGAGAATTAGGCAGAGAATTCATGTACTCAATATTTATATCTAGGCCAGGCGAATATCCATAACAGACATAGACATCATAGCCTGGAAGACGCTGAATATCACTTTTGTTATCATGAACTATATCACCAGCCCAAAGCATTAGTTTGAGC
>Ga0209358_10000717_pt1 | contig 28270 bp, 28 predicted proteins | sample LauGreFa1BDMLBSN_2_FD_187574 | JGI IMG/M metagenome (GOLD analysis project Ga0209358, IMG submission 187574) | Freshwater lake microbial communities from Lake Michigan, USA - Fa13.BD.MLB.SN (SPAdes) (version 2) | ecosystem: Environmental > Aquatic > Freshwater > Lake | place: Lake Michigan, USA...
AGTTTCTCAGAATTTGAATTCTTAGATTGGGTTATGGATTTGAATCCGTACATCAGTATTTTTGCTCTTGTTGGTGGTGCTGCCCAAATATTGTTCCTCGTGAACTTCTTCCACAGTATATTCTACGGACAGAAGGCTTCACAGAATCCATGGCAGTCGAACACGTTAGAGTGGACGACACCAGTTCAACACATCCACGGAAACTGGCCAGGTGCACTTCCTGAAGTTCACCGTTGGGCTTATGATTATTCAAACCCGGAACACGAAGAGGATTTTGTTCCGCAAGTAGTTCCATTGAAACCTGGAGAACACGCTCATTAATGAATAGCTTTCATAAATTAAAAAATCCGTATCTTAGAACGATGCGGATTTTTTTTGTCATATGCTTTGCCACTGCGGGCTTCATTGGTTCAGCGCAACCTGTGAACCTTCGCGATTCATTTAAAGGAGTGTTTGATGAAAATCCCAAGGCCACTGCAAAATGGGACACATGGGGAACATTCATAGGTGGAAGAACATTCAATACCCAGGCACTTAAGGTTGGAGCCGAATTCAATGAGACTCTTGTTCTAGGGGTCGGATACAATTGGCTTTCCAACGGTGTATACAAAAATGTGAATGTTGAAGGAGTAAATCGGCTCAGTGAATTCGAACTGCGTTATTTTGGTCCTTATGCTGAAATGGATTTTTTTAAGAGTGGACATTGGAAAGGAACTCTGCCTATTCAACTGGGATTCGGAAAAAGTTTTTTGAAGTACAATGATGCGGAAGGTAATCGTGTAAAATTGAATGAAGGTCACGTCATTCTTTATGAGCCTGCCATGAGTTTCAGTTATGACATTGCGAATTTATTCGAGGTGGGTGCAGGATTCGGTTATAGAATTATGTTGAAGAATAACAATTACATTGATCAGCGCTTAACTTCACCCAACTTTGTGGTGCGGCTAAGTCTAAACCCATACGGTTGGGCAGAATTGTTCCATTTAGATGAAATGGGTAAAAAAATTATGGAATCTAATTAGAAGTTTATGAGTGAAGATTTCGATATAAGAGACGAAGCTGAAGGCGCAACAGATAAGGATTTAGAAAGAGTCCTGAGACCCAAATCATTTGAGGATTTCACGGGTCAGAAACAGGTGCTTGATAACCTGCAAATTTTTGTCCAAGCCGCTAAATTGCGCGGTGAGTCGTTGGATCACGTATTGCTTCACGGACCTCCAGGTTTGGGAAAAACAACCTTAGCGTACATTGTTTCTTTGGAAATGGGAGTTGGTATTAAAACAACTTCTGGACCTGTCTTAGACAAGCCGGCTGACCTAGCCGGTTTGCTTACGAATCTCGAAGCGAATGACGTTTTGTTTATTGATGAAATTCATCGCTTAAGTCCAGTTGTAGAAGAATATCTCTACAGCGCTATGGAAGATTTTTGCATTGACTTGGTTATTGATACTGGACCGAATGCTCGTTCGGTTCAAATTAATTTGAATCCGTTTACTCTTGTTGGAGCCACCACTAGAAGTGGATTGCTGACCGCTCCATTGCGCGCACGTTTCGGAATTAATGCTAGACTTTCTTATTACGATTCGAAGACGTTGACAGACATTGTTGAGCGTAGCTCTGCTATTTTGAAAATACCAATTACACCAGATGCGGCTTATGAAATAGCGCGTAGAAGTCGGGGTACCCCTCGTATTGCGAATGCGCTGCTGCGTCGTGTTAGAGATTTCGCTCAGATTAAGGGCGATGGTACCATTGAAATAAACATTACTCAAATGTCATTGAATGCATTGAATGTAGACACTTTGGGACTTGATGAAATGGACAACAAGATATTGATGACCATGATGAACAAGTTCAATGGAGGACCTGTCGGACTTACTACAATAGCAACTGCTGTTGGTGAAGATGCAGGAACTATTGAAGAAGTTTACGAACCATTCCTTATTCAAGAAGGTTTTTTAACTCGCACACCGCGTGGGAGACAATTGACAGATCTAACCTACAAGCATTTGGGTAAGATTAGAAATAATCCTGGCGAGTTGTTCTAGTGTTGAATCAATCGGAACATACACGCATTGTTAAAGAAATTGCAAATCAATTGGGGTTTGCGCATTGCGGAATTTCAAAAGCTGAATTTTTAGAGGAAGAAGCTCCGCGACTAGAGCAATGGCTGAAGCAGAACATGCATGGTGAAATGCGTTATATGGAAGGTCACTTCGATAAACGCCTTGATCCTACATTACTTGTTCCTGGTGCAAAGAGCGTTGTGTCTCTTATGTTCAATTACTATCCGAAAGAAGTTCAATCAACCGATATTCCCAAGATTTCAAAGTACGCATGGGGCGAGGATTATCATGTTGTAGTGAAAGACAAATTGTTTCAGTTTGTGGATCTTATTCGTGATCGAATAGGGGATGTAAATGGAAGAGTTTTCGTGGATAGCGCGCCTGTGCTAGAGAAGGCTTGGGCCGCTAAATCTGGATTGGGATGGGTTGGAAAAAACAGCAATTTGATTTCAAAACAAAAAGGGTCTTTTTTCTTTTTAGCAGAACTCATTCTCGATTTGAATTTAGATGCCGATACAATTGTTACCGATCATTGCGGTACCTGCACAGCCTGTATAGACGCTTGTCCGACAGGCGCTATTGTTGGAGATAAAATTGTAGACGGAAGTAAATGCATTTCTTATTTTACCATTGAATTGAAAGAGAGTGTTCCAAACCAATGGAAGGATAAGTTAGATGACTGGGCTTTTGGTTGCGATGTGTGTCAGGATGTTTGCCCATGGAATCGCTTCTCTATTCAGCACAACGAGCCTCGTTTTTTTGCTGAACCAGAGCGTCTGAATCTTTCAAAAAGTGAATGGAAGGAAATGACAGAAGAAACCTTTAATTCTGTATTCGGAAAGACACCGCTCATGCGCGCTGGTCTGCATCACATTCAGTCAAGTGTAAAGGATTAATCTTCTTCCGGAAGTATTTCAGCCACGGTGAAAATTGATCCGGTGACTATGATTAAATCGTCTTTCGAACTTGCTGCCTTCGCAGCTTCTAAACCCGAATGAACGTTCGCATAGCAGCTTCCCTTCAACATAAATTCTAAAGCTTTTGCTTGAAGCTCTTCTTTCGGAAGTGCGCGAGGAATATCGGCTTGGACGAAATAGTATTCCGCCTCTTCCGGCAAAAGTGACAAGACTTGTGAATGGTCCTTGTCGTTCACCATTCCAATTACAATATGCAGTTGCTTGAATGAAAGCGTTTTTAGTTTTTCAACCAAAAAAGTAATTCCTTCTTCGTTGTGCGCTACTTCGGCAACAGTTAGTGGATGGGTGCCAAGAACTTGCCAACGTCCCATGAGATGGGTGTTTTCAATCACGCGAAGAAATCCATTTTCAATATTTTCATTCGAAATATTCCATTTCAATTTTTGAAGTTCAAGAAGAATTCCGAAGGAAGTTCTTTCGTTGAAAAGTTGGTAGCTCCCTTCTAAAGCAGATTTTGGGGGAAGTAGAGATGTGCTAAAAGTTACAGGTGCGTTTTTATTTTTCGCGATAGCGAGAATTTCCGCACGCGCGCGCGTTGGTATTTCACCCAGAACAACTGGAATTTTTTCTTTGATGATTCCTGCTTTTTCTTTCGCAATTAATTCGAGAGTATCTCCAAGAAACTGCATGTGGTCTTTGCTAATAGATGTAATGGCTGTCACGATGGGTTGAACAATATTCGTGCTGTCTAATCTTCCTCCCATACCGACTTCTATAACAGCGATGTCTACTTGTTCTTCAGCAAAGTAATGAAAGGCAAGCGCAGTAGTAATTTCGAAGAAGGAAGGCTCAATGCTTTTCCAACTTTCTTTCGAATGCTCAACGAAGTTCGCAACAAACGAAGGATCTACTTTTTTTCCGTTCACTCGAATGCGTTCTCGGTAGTCTTTGAGATGAGGAGAGGTGAAGAGTCCAACCTTGTATCCCGCTTCCATTAAAACGGATGCTGTGAGGTGTGAGGTGGATCCTTTTCCGTTTGATCCTGCAATGTGCACCACAGGAAATTTCAAATGCTGGTTTCCAAGAGCTGCGCTTAGTTGTGAAATGTTCCCGATGTCGGGTTTATAAGCTGCAGCTCCAATGCGATGAAACATAGGTAGCTGTGAGAAAAGATATTCTACGGCTTCTTCGTAATTCACAAGATTATTTTACAGACAACACAATGGTAATTGTGCCTGTTTGCGGAGTTGAGCTATTCGAACCGGTAAAAGTGCATTTGCGCGCAGCTTCCAAGGCTAGCCCGTTGTTGTAGGGAACATCTACCGTAATGTTTGAATTTACAACCGTTGCTTTAGTTACTTTTCCATTTTTGTCTACTGTAATACTTACAACCACTTTACCATTGGCAGTTGGCTTTTTAGATGTGCTTGGTGGGGTTAAGTTGCCTCTTCCTTTAAGTGACCAACTTGTTCCGTTCCCAAATCCGGTTCCTGTATAGTTACCTGAACCGGGACCGTTTCCACCTCCATCTCCACCACCTGTTCCGCCCCCTGTTCCACCATCTCCTCCGCCGTTGCTTGCGTCGCTTCCGCCACCACCATTCAGTTGGTCTAGCATGTTGTCGAGCGCTGAAGGTTGTGGATTGGTTTGCGCGGTTTGTGTTCGGTCGGTTGAAGGTTTGTTCCTATTATCAACCGGAGTTTTGCTTTCTGAAATAGTTGGAGCTGAAATGTCGGCACCCAAATAAGATTCGGGCATAGGTGCGAAAGCAATTTCAACGGGAACAATTGCACCGCCTGCTTCCCCTTCTGCCGAGCCTTGTCCTTCACCTGCCGGATTTCCACCGCCGCCACCTCCGGGCTCTTCTTCTTTTTCAATCGGAGGAGCAGAGGCGAGTAAAAGAAAAACCAGAAGTAAAATAAGCAAGTGAGCACCACCGCTTGCCGCTGCACCAATAATTTTATTTTTCTTTTCTTCGGTCATTAGTTTGCTTTTTCAGTTGCAATGAAGGGAGTTCCTCCAATGGCTTGTATGCCTGAAAATATTTCAATCGTTTCTCCAGTAGGAACAGAACGGTCTACGCGCAAAAGCACTCGCTTGTCTTCTGAAGCACTAAGCTGTTCTTGAAGTTGATTCAAGATGACTGCTTTTTCAGACGGAGTGCCGTTTAGACTGTAGGCCAAGTCTTTTGTAATGGTTACTGAGATTCCAGCTGGATTTTCTTTTCCATTTCCTGCTTGTGGCTTGTCTATTTGTGCAGACAATTCTTGCACAGCACCCGCACTCGCAATGATGAAAAAGATAAGCAACATGAAGATGATGTCGGAGAGTGTGGACATGCCAGACTCTATATGTACTTTGTGTTTTCTTCCGAAGTTCATGGTGCCTCCTATTAGTTCATGGGTTCGTCAAGAATGTCTACAAACTCTACGGCGTGTGATTCCATGGTATTCACCAGTCTTCCAATGCGCGTTACTAATGTGTTGTATGCAACGTATGCCAACATACCTACAACCAATCCGGCTGCAGAAGAAATCATTTTAATGTAAAGACCTTGCGACACCACTCCGATTTCAATTTTACCTACGTTTGAAATGTCGTGAAAGATTGTAATAACTCCAATCACCGTTCCTAAGAATCCGAACATCGGCGCAATAGATGCGATGATGGCAAGTATGGGTGTGTTCTTTTCCAGATTTGAAATTTCTAATTTCCCGGAATTCTCAATGGCACCTTTGATGTCTTCCAAAGGTTTGCCAATGCGCACAATTCCTTTTCCAATCATGCGTGCAACAGGAGTGTTGGTTGTTGCGCAAAGGTTTTTGGCAGAATCCAATTTTCCTTGATTGATGTATTGCTTAATGTTGGTCATGAAGTTTGAATCTTCTTTGTTCGCCTTCGCAACAGTGAGCCATCTTTCAACGAAGATGTAAATGGTAACTACGCTCATGATTAAAAGTGGAATGTAGATGTACCAACCTTTAAGAACTAAGTCTGTGATTGATAGTTTATCTGAACTTTCAGCAACGGGTGCTTGAAGAAATAAAATAGCTGACTCCATAATTTTTCGAATCTGTGTGTTTATTGTAACGTTCAAATTTGGAAAGAATTGCCCAAGAATTTTTGACCTTCGAATTTGAGTTATTCAGATGCGTTGGTTAATAGAACCCTCTTAAATGTATCGCGGGTCTTTTTTGAATGGAATTTTTTCGAGTTCGGTGCACTCGATTGAATAGGCGCCGAACTCTTCCAGGACGGTTCCTGTGATCTTGTAAATACCTCTGCCTCTGAAGTTGCCGAACGACGAGCTGTTTGGAAAGTGCACGGTGTCGAAGAACTGCAGCTCTTTGTCTAAGAAGGTTCCGAAACCCATGAGTTCTCCTTTGCTCGTTCGCGTCTTCTTCACATTAACAAGATACCCAACCGCGGAAATTTTTTTGTTTAGGTGGAAGGGAAGCTGCGCCGCTACCTCGGTAACCGTAAGTTCTTCAGATGCTAATTCAAAGGGCGAGCATAGCGGAAATCCAATGAGCTCCATTTCATCGAAGGCACTTTCCAACCAATCGTCTTGAAATTTAGGAAGCGTTAAATTCTTTTCGGGCTCTTCGAAGAGCGATGGTCCTATTTCAGGCTTATCTGGATTGCCATGAAAGTGAGTTTCCCACAACAAATCTTTTTTCGGTTTGTTGAATTTCCGGCAAGCACCAATGCGAATGAGCAGACTCATTTGTTCAACAGACACATGCGCTTGATCCATGAGTTGAGCAATGCTGCGAATGCCTTCATTCTGACGAAGTTTAAGAATGCGAATGATAGTATTCGTTTCTAGACTTTTCACCAATCCGAATCCCAAAATAATTTCATTGCCATGAAGTACGCACGTGGCATCGCTTTCCCAAATACATGGCGCAGAAATTTTCGCGCCGTGCTTCATAGCTTCAAGCACATAAATTTCGGTGTCGTAAAATCCACCGAAATGATTCAGTGTAGCCGTCATGTATTCAATGGGGAAGTAGGCCTTCAGAAACAAGCTCTGATAACTTTCAACCGCATAGCTTGCGCTGTGTCCTTTCGCGAAGGCATATCCAGCGAAACTTTCAATCTGTCTCCAAATTTCCGCAACATCGTTAAGTGCATTTCCTTTCGAAATTGCTTTTTCGAAAAACGATTCTTTGGTTCGTTCGAATTCTTCTCTTCCACGAAACTTTCCGCTCATTCCTCTGCGTAGCACATCGGCTTCAGCCAAGGTGAGTCCACCGAAGTAGTGTCCAACTTTAATCACGTCTTCTTGATATACCATAACTCCGTAGGTCTCTGGCATAATCGCCAGCAGTTGCGGATGCGCGCGTTCGCGGGCTTTCGGATCGCGATGACGATGAATGAATTCTTTCATCATGCCGCTGCTGCTGACACCCGGACGAATGACCGAACTTGCTGCGACCAATCCTAAGTAATCATCTACCTGAAGTTTGGTAAGCAGCATGCGCATGGCGGGAGATTCAACATAGAAGCATCCGATGGCCTTTGCGTTGCGAAGCAAATCTTTAATGCGCTCGTCTTGCTTGAGTGGAGCAACTTGATGCAAATCGATTTCGCGAAGCGGATATCTTTCTTTCACTAACTGAACAGCCTCTTTGATTTTTGCCAATCCGCGTTGTGAAAGAATGTCGAATTTGTGAAGACCAATGTCTTCCGCAACCACCATGTCGAACATAACCGTTGGATGTCCTTTCGGCGGAAGAAACGTTGCGGAATAATTGTGAATGGGTTCATTTGAAATAAGAATTCCACACGAATGAATACTCAGGCTATTCGGGAAATCCTGAAGGAAAGAGGCGTAGCGCATGACATTCTGCTGGTTCTTGTCGAGTGCATTCGGATTAAATTTCCCTCCACTAAGTAATTCAATTTCTTCAACCGGAAGCCCGAATACCTTTCCCAATTCACGAACTACGGCTTTGTATTGAAAGGTGTTGTATGCGCCGAGTAGCGCAACATTTTGAAACCTTTTGAAAATATATTCAGTAATTTCCTCTCTATCGGTCCACGAAAAATCAATGTCGAAATCCGGTGGGTTTTGTCGGTATAAATTAATGAACCGTTCGAAATACAAATCCAGTTCAATGGGGTCGACGTCTGTAATGCGAAGCAGGTATGCAATGACGCTGTTCGCGCCGCTTCCACGACCTACGTAGTAGTATCCGCGATCTCTTGCGAATTGCGTAATGTCCCAGTTAATTAAAAAGTATGAAACGAAATTTTTCTGTTCAATAATTTCGAGTTCTTTTTGAATACGTTCTTCAATAACCGAACGATTGTTCGGTTCGTTTCCATAGCGATAGGCAAGGCCTTCCTGTGTGAGTTGACGAAGCAGACTCATATCTTCTTCGAGGCTACCCGTAAATGTGTTTTGATTTTTAGAAACGCTGTGATTAACCTCTTCCTTCCAACAAAAAGTTTCTGAAAATTGAAAGGTATTTTTCAATAGATCAGGCGCACCTTCGAATTGCGATTCGAATTCACTTCGAGAAAGAAAAACATCGCGTCTTTTGCCATGCTGAGACGGTTGAAGTCGGCTCAATAAAATATTGTTCTCTATGCATCGCAACAATTGATGCATGTTGAAGTGCCGCTGCGATTGAAAAGTAGAAGTTTGAAAGGCGAGCGCTTTTTCTCGCTGCGATTTCCATTCACTTCTTTCAAAGATGGGAAGATCGGCAGAAGTCACACCGAGGAATTCTGTTTCATTCAAGTTGAATGCATTCTTCTTATAGTTTTCGAACGGATAAATGGTTACGCAATGTTTCCATTCAGGCGCGCGCAATTCGAAGTCTTTTTTCTCATGCAGATGTTCTGAAAGGAACGTAGCGAGTTCATTCACACCGGCGGTGTTTTTCGCATAAGCCACAAACACTTGCTGAGCATCGTTACGGAAGTCAATTCCCCACAGTGGACGTATGTTATTTTTTTTCGAAAGTCGAAGAAAGTCGTGAAGCGTTGTTGTTGAATTTATTTCCGTAAGTGAAACAACTTCCGAATTGTTTTGTACGGCGAATTCAATAACGTTTTCTACGGTAAGAATTCCATAGCGCAAACTGTAATACGAGTGAGTGTTGAGCACGGTTAATCGAAAAGGGTAGGACCTTCGTTATCTCTTCTTTTTTTTGCGCGGGATTCTCCCATTCCAAATAGCTCAATGTGTTGATGAAGAATGAAGGAAGTTTCAGGAAGGAGGGCATCGCCTGTGGGTTTCAGCAGATCACTTCCTTCCGAATTTATATTTTTTATATCCGTACTTATTGGGTACGCATTCAATTCAAGACCTACTACGGGCTGAAGAATGGAAGTGATATCTGCGAGATGCGCATGCGGATCGAGCCACAGTTCTTCTTGTTGTTTGGAAAGGATTAGCGGACAACGCGGGTGTCCGATTTGCATAAGCACTCCGGGAGGTGCGGCAGTTGTGACTATTGCGAAGGAATGCATGGTTTGTTGAGTTGAAGAATTTTCCCATTCATCGTATACTCCTGCAAATGCAAAAGGCATTCTTCCTGTTGAAAGAAATACGCAATGGGGAAATGACAGACCGCCGCGTTCAGGTCCTTCATAAAAGGCATCGGCAATTACCAAGCATCGTTTTCTTCGAATTGGAATTCGGAAGAATGGTTTTTCGAGAATGCCCTTCGAACCAGAAAAAAAGAACGAGTTGTCTTTGTTGTGATCACCTTCTGCCCGCGCGTTCAAAACATACTTCGGCTTATCGGCCCAAGCAGGTGTAAATCCGAACGTTGAATTTCGAATTTCAGTTTTGTTTTCTTGCGTAATAATGAGCCCTTGTTTTCCAGCACCGATGTTGGCTTGAGGTTTAAATAAAACCCCTTTGCCTATTTCAGCACGAAAGGCTTTTTGAATTTCTTCAATTTTAGAAACTACCGCGTAACGTCCACACATGCTGCAAAATTGAGAAGTTAGTTTGTAGTGAATTTACGAAACAAACTCGGAAAGTACTTCCTCAATAAATTTTTTCGCTGCAGGAATATTCTCGATGTGTCCCATGTGTCCGATTTCAGGAACAATGGTGATTTTTGCTGAAGGAAGAAGGATCCACTCGGCCTTCATTTTTTTCAATGAAAGCACCTTGTCGTTCGCTCCAGCGAAATAGTGAACTGGGAATTCAGCTTTTTGAAGAAATGTAATCGAAGACTCTCGTTCGCGCATAGCGCGTAAACTTTGCACAATGCTCTCGGCAGACATGCTTTCGATTTTTTCAAGTTGTTCGTTTATAGCAATTCGGTGCGCATCTGCATTGTGAAACAGCCCATCGATAAGGTTTACCGCGTATAGTGATTTGTGTTTTTCTGCTGCTTCAATAGCGCGCAGGCGGTCTTGTTTTTTTAACTCGCTATCAGCATCTGCTGTTGAATGAAAAAATGCGAGTGTTTTTGTTTTAGATGGAAATAATTTCGCCAAATGAGCCGCCACATATCCACCCATTGAATGCCCAATCCAGATGTATTCGTCTGACTCTTCAAAATCTATTTGTTGAAGAATGTGCTGCGCATAATCTTTTATTGAGTCTGTCGGAATAGAATCGTTGTTGCCATGTCCCGCCATTTGTGGTGTGTAGAAAGAAAAAGTGGAAGGGAGTAATTCCTTCCACATTTCGTTGTTTCCTAAAAAGCCATGAATGGCAATTATTTTTATCATTGAACGCGCTCCCATGTTTGTGTGCGATAAACAAATCCCCAGTACCCACGTACTTCCAATCTGTTTGCATCGCCTGATTTAAGCCACATTTCACAGCGATAAATATCGCCGTTGTTTGGGTCGCAGATGGTACCGTCTTTATACATGCTACCGTTCCATTTCATGTTGCGAACGACATCCATACCGATCATAGGTTGGTCTTTCCTGTCGTCTTTACACTCGACGCATTTGGGATTTTGATTGGCCCATTCTGAACGGAAGAGTTGAATAATTTTTCCATACAGTTCACCATTCTGTTCTCTGATTTCTAGAATGCTCTTCGGTAGTCCCGTTTTGTCATCGATTGTTTTCCATTTTCCAACAACGGTTTGAGCAGATAATGTTGTTGTAGCGAAAACAAGAATTGCTAAAAATAAATTAGTTTTCATAAAGATTTTTTTTTCAAAATACTAAAGTTTGTGCTTAGACAATCTTGTTGTTCTTAATTTTTTTCTAATGAGAGCATTCAAGTCGAATCCAACAAGCAGAATAACCATGTTTAAATTCAACCAAATTAGAATCACCATAAGTGTTCCAAGAGAGCCGTAAAGCTTGTTGAATTGAGCGAAGTTTTCAAGGAAGTAGCTAAAGCCAAAGGATGTTGCGATGAGCAAAACGGTTGTAAAAATACTGCCTGTGTTTAAGAATTTCCAATTTTTACGAATGCGCATGTTCATTCCAGAGTTGTACAAAATAGTAATGATACAATACACGAAAGCTATAGAAATAGTCCATTGCCCGAAAGTTAAAAACGGAATGATTCCCTTGTCGCCAATGATTCCATTTTCGTGCATGATAAGAAAAGTGCTTTCGCTGAGCGAAATGAGAATCATGGCGAGAAGGAACATGATTCCAAGAACGAGCATCATGATAAAGCTTAAAATTCGAACAATGAATGGGTGAGCGGAAGCTTCTAAATGCTGACTGTTTTGAAAGGCTTGCATGATTGCATTCATACTTGCAGATGCGTAGTAAAACATCAAGACGAAACCGATAGACAACAAGGTCGATTGTTTTTTATTAATCAAGTCATAAAGTGTTCCTTCAATAAATTGAAAAGTATCTCCCGGCAGAATGCTTTTTATTCCAAGGAAAACATCTTCTTGGAAATTGTTAATAGGGATGAAAGGTATTAAGGTAAATAGTGTAATAATAGCTGGAAAAAAAGCTAGAAATACTCTGAAAGAAATACTCGCCGAACGCATTGTGGTGCGCACATCTGAAAAGGCAATGATTAAGAACGAAGAAATTTCCCAAAGATTTAATCCGCCAAATCCATAAGGATGGTACCGTTCGAGGAAGTGACGAACTTTAAAGAGCCAAGCGGCATAGCGTTTGAATTTTTTCGGGCTCATTTTACTGCTTTCAAACTTAAATCAAAACTTTGCACATGGTGCGTAAGTGCGCCCATACTGATGTAGTTTACACCGGTTTCAGCATAGCTCACCAAAGTGTTTTCATTAATTCCACCGCTCGCTTCTGTTTCTACTCTGCCATGAATATGCAATACAGCTTCACGAAGTTTTTCAGGAGAGAAATTATCTAACATAATGCGAAAGGCAACTCCTGTTTCAATCACCTCATCTACTTCTTCAAGATTGCGTGTTTCTACTTCAACCTTAATCGTTAAATTTCGTTTTTTTATGAATTCAGAGATCTTGCTAAGAGCAGGTTTCACGCCACCTGCAAAATCGATGTGATTGTCTTTCACTAAAATCATATCGTACAGCGCATATCTGTGATTGTATCCACCTCCAATTCTTACGGCTTCTTTTTCGAAGTATCTGAAATTTGGAGTGGTCTTGCGCGTGTCGAGAAGTTTACAATTGGTATGCGAAATCATTTGCACAAGTCGATGCGTTTCAGTTGCAATACCGCTCATGCGTTGCATAATATTTAAAACGAGTCTTTCAATGGTTGTGATGCTTTGACTTTTCCCTTCCACAATAAATGCAATGTCTCCTTTTTGAACCGTTGCACCATCTTGAATAAAAGTCGTCACCTTCAATGAAGAATCGAACGCATGAATGATTTTTTCGGCAATGGTCACTCCGGCAAGAATGCCGTTATCTTTTACTATTAATTGTGCTTTTCCAAGTGCATTGTCGGGAATAGTTGCAAGTGTTGTGAAATCGCCTGGACCAATATCTTCATTCAAGGCTTCTGCAAGCCATTTGTCAAAGTCAAATGCATTCATGTCGCGAAGTTATGAATTCCAATCTTCGAATAGTTAACTTTGGGAACATGATTAAAAAAGCGATAGTCTTATTTGTTGCCGCAATTCTTTTTTCAATGCCAGGAAACGCGCAGCTTTTTCCATGGTATTTTCAAGTGGATGAGAATTTTCTTTTAGGGAAAACAAGCTTTGAAAACGACATTCGGTTTAGTTTGGTTGCCGCTAACCGGTCTACAAAATCGTGTTATTTATTGTTTGAAGTGAATTGGGCATTTGAAGAAATGGCTGCTGCTGCCCAGAAGGAAGGGATTACTCTAAAAGTCATTTCAGGAGGAAGGAATTTCAACATGCAAAAAGCCATTTGGGAAAGAAAGTGGAACGCTCGACGTCCGAATTTCAAATCAGACAAAGAGACTGCCTTGGATATTTTGAAATACAGCTCCATGCCCGGCACCTCACGTCATCATTGGGGAACAGACCTCGATATTAATTCACTCGAGCCTAGTTACTTTGCAAGTGGAAGAGGGAAGCTGGAATACGACTGGCTTCAGAAGAACGCTGCGAATTTTGGATTTTGTCAGACCTATGACAACAAAACGATTGCTGGAAGAACAGGTTATTCCGAAGAGAAGTGGCATTATTCCTACATGCCAATTTCGTCGGTTATACTAAATCAGTACAATGAGCAGATTAATTATGAAAGGCTCACCGGTTTTCTCGGAAGCGCTACTGCAAAGGAAATCGAAGTCACTCGCGTTTTCGTCAATGGTATTTCTACCACATGTTTTTCGCTTACTTTTCCTTAATCAGTTTTTTCAAATCGTTTCCAATATCTTTTCTGAAATACTTTCCAGAGAAGGAGATGGTGTCGGCGGCTTCGTTACTTTTTCCAATGGCTTCGTGAAGTGAACCTCCGTATGCAGTTGCTGTAAGCACTCTTCCGCCGTTGGTAACCACTTTTGCGCCGTTCTTTTTTGTGCCTGCGTGAAAGATTATGCAATCACGGGCATTTTCAATATTTGAAATTTCTTTGCCCTTTTCCGAAGATTCAGGGTAACCTTTCGAAACGAGCATGGTCGTTGTGCAATAGCGCAGGTCTACCTGAATGTCACATTCTCCAAGTGTTTGAGTGGCTATGCCTTCGAACAAATGCAACAAATCGCTTTTAATGCGCGGAATAACAACTTCTGTTTCAGGGTCACCCATGCGGCAATTGTATTCGATCACGTAGGGTTCGTTTCCAACCTTTATAATTCCGAAAAAGATAAATCCGCGGTAGTCTATACCGTCGGCTTTCAATCCTTTCACAGTTGGAATAATAATTTGCGCTTCGATTTTGTCGATGAATTCAGGTGTGCAAAACGGAACAGGAGAAACGGCACCCATTCCACCCGTATTCAAACCCATATCTCCTTCGCCAATGCGTTTGTAATCTTTGGCTTCAGGAAGTACTTTATAGTTGTTTCCGTCTGTCATGATGAATACAGAGCATTCAATTCCCTTTAAAAACTCTTCAATGACAACCGTGCTAGAAGCCTCACCGAATTTTTTATCTGAAAGCATGGCTTTCAATTCTTTTTTAGCTTGCGCTAAATCTTCAAGAATGACAACTCCTTTCCCCGCGGCAAGGCCAGAGGCTTTTAGCACGTATGGTGATTTAAGGGTGTCTAGGTAGGCTTGTCCCTCTTTTAAGGTTTCGTGAGTAAACGACCCGTATTTCGCTGTTGGAATGCCGTGTTTTGCCATGAACTTTTTCGCGAAGTCTTTGCTTCCCTCTAGTTGTGCAGCAACTGAATTGGGACCAATTACTGCAACTCCAACAAGGGCCTTGTCTTTTTCGAAGAATTCGACAATCCCTTTAACCAATGGATCTTCGGGTCCAACGATAACCATTTTAATGCCGTGTTCAATTACGGCTTTTTTTATTGATTTGAAATCTGTAGGGTCAATGGAAAGGTTGGTTCCGAAAGCTTCTGTGCCCGCATTTCCCGGAGCAATAAAGATGTCGTGTATAAGGGAACTTTGTGAAATTTTCCATGCGAAAGCATGCTCTCTGCCACCGGAACCTAAGATTAATACATTCATGCTCTGAGTTTTTGCAAAGAAACAATGCATTGACGGCTACTCTCAATTCAACTTACTAACAGAAAAATGCGCTAGGCAGAAGATATTTGGGTTTATTGTTGAAAAATGCCTATATTTGCAACTGAAATTAAGTAATTGAACAACGAGAGAGGGGGTTTTAACCCCTCTTTTTTTTAGTCATGATAACAGTTGCAGAAATAGAAAAATTGGTGAACGCCAAGATAGCCGAAACGGACACCTTGTCCGATGCTTTTATCGTTTCTATTTCCGTTCGTCCAGGAAATGCCATTGAGGTGTTGCTCGATAAAGATTCAGGATTGAATGTGGAGGATTGCAAGAAGATAAGTCGACATGTGGAGTCTTCGTTGGATCGTGAAAAGGAGGATTTCTCAATGGAAGTTTCTTCTCCTGGTGTTGGAAAGCCCTTGGTGGTTCATCGACAGTATGTTAAGAATGTTGGAAGAACAGTGAAGGTGAAAGTGGGTGAAGGAGAGAAGTACGAAGGCGATTTGGCCGAAGTAAGTGAGACAGGAATTGTATTGAAGTACCAAGAAAAAGAGGCGCTTCCCGGAAAAAAGAAAAAAGAATGGGTGGAAAAAACAGTCACCCTTGCATTTGATAACATAAAAGAAACCAAAGTAGTAATACGTTTCAACTAACCTTGTCACTATGAAAGGACTAAACCTAATAGAGTCTTTTGCAGACTTTAAAGAATTCAAAAACATCGACCGCGAGACAATCACAAACATCTTGGCGGAAATGTTCAAAGCTATGATTGTAAAGCGCTGGGGTGCTGAAGATGGCTTTGACATAATTATTAACGCAGAACGCGGCGACTTAGAGATTTGGCGCACCCGTCAAGTTGTTCCAGACGGAGAACTTGATGACGAAGTTGCTGAAATCGAGGTGAGCATGGCTCAGAAGATTGTAGACGATCTCGAGGTAGGCGAAGAATTGATTGAAGAGATTAAAATCGAAGATTTCGGTCGCCGAAATATTATGGCCATGGGTCAAGTATTGAAGAATCGTATTCAAGAACTCGAGAAAGATCATATCTATCAGAAGTACAAGGAGCGCATTGGAGAAATTATCTCTGGTGAAGTTTACCAAGTGTGGAAGCGTGAGATTCTTGTTCTTGACGACGAGAACAACGAGTTGATTATGCCAAAGGATCAACAGATTCCTTCTGACTTCTACAAAAAAGGAGATACCATTCGTGCGGTTGTTTATCGTGTAGATTTACGCAACAACAGTCCACAAATTATTCTTTCTCGTACAGCTCCAGAATTCTTAGAGAAGTTATTCGAGCAAGAAGTTCCAGAGGTATTTGATGGATTAATTACCATAAAGAAAATTGTTCGTGAGCCAGGCGAGCGCGCTAAAGTAGCCGTTGAAAGTTACGACGATCGTATTGATCCTGTCGGTGCATGCGTTGGTATGAAAGGATCACGTATTCACGGAATTGTTCGTGAGCTGCGCAACGAAAACATCGACGTTATTCATTACACGACAAATGAGAATTTATTGATTGCTCGTGCGTTGGCACCAGCGAAAATTTCAAGTATTAGTATCGATAAAGACAATGCAAAAGCAGACGTGTTCTTGAAACCCGATCAAGTGTCTTTGGCAATTGGTAAGGGTGGACATAACATTCGTCTTGCAGGAAGATTGTGTGGATATGAATTAGATGTTTATCGCGAAACTGATGTTGACATCGACGATGTGGATTTGGAAGAATTCTCAGACGAAATCGACAGCTGGATTATCGATGAATTGAAATCGATAGGTTGCGATACCGCTCGTTCAGTTCTCGAGATTCCGAAAGAAGATTTGGTGAAGCGTACAGATTTAGAAGAAGAGACCATTGATGAGGTGTTGAGTATTTTGAAATCTGAGTTCGAATAATTCGTTTCGGTTTTCAAAAAGTGCTCGGGCACATTTTCAATGTGTTAAATTGTTTTTATAAGGAACGGGAAAAGATTTATGTCAGAAACAAAAGGACCACAACGCTTAGGTAAGGCCGCTACTAACTTGAATGTTAGTAAGGACACCATTATTGAATTCCTTAAGAAAAAAGGGGTTACAGTGGATAATAATCCAATGGCGAAAATTGAGGCTGAAGTATACGATATGCTTAGTGCTGAATTTTCTACGGACCAAAAAGCGAAAGAGTTTGTTCAAGCCGCAGCAACGAAATTGCGCGAATCTCGCGAGTCGTTGAGTATCTCGGACAATAAAAAGAGAAAAGACGAGGAGAATGAAGAATTGTCAGACATTGATCTGGCGAAATTCAAAAGACCAGAAGCTGAGGTAGAAAAACCAAAGGCGAAGGTTAAGTCTGCAGAAGAGCCGGTTGCTTCGAAGGTTGAAAAACCAGTAAAAAAAGAAGAAGCGAAAGCTCAAGTAGAAATTCTGTCGCCAGTTGTTGAAGCCAAGCCTGAAGCTCAGCCCGAAGAGCGAACCAACGAAGTTAAAGTTGTGGGTATGATTGATCTTTCAGCTTTGGAGAAACCGAAGCGTGGAAAGAAAACAGCTGAACCGAAGAAGGAAGTACCTAAAAAGGGAAAGAAAGAAGATTCGAAAGTTGCAGCTCCCGTGGTAAAAGCGGAGCCAACTCCTGAGCCTGTGGTTGAGAAGCCAGAGGTTGTTGAGAAGGAAATAATTCGCGTGAATGTTGAGAAGTTGGCGGGCCCTAAATTGATGGGTAAGATTATTCTTCCAACAACTCCAGAAAAGAAATCACCTGCGGCTGCGGCAGCAGAGAATAAAGAGAAACGCAAGCGTAAGCGCATTTCGAAAGTGGATATTGGTCGCCAACAAGAAATAGATAAGAAAAACGCCAACAAGCCTACTCGCACGCCTTATGTGGCTCAGCCGAAAGCTGCTCCAACAGAGACGGATATTCAAAATCAGATTAAAGAAACCCTTGCACGTCTTGGTGTTGGTGGAAAATCAAAATCTTCAAAGAACAGAAGAGATAAGCGTTCTCAAGTAGCTCGTCGTAGCGAACAAGAAGCGGCACGCATGCTTGAAGAGAATGCGGTGTTGAAATTAACCGAGTTCGTAACGGTAAGCGAGTTGGCTACTTTAATGTCACGCAACGCTACTGAGATTATTGCAGCATGCATGCAGTTAGGAATTTTCGCATCTATTAACCAACGTTTAGATGCTGAAACCATTGCAATCGTTGCAGAAGATTTCGGATATCAAGTTGAATTTGTAGGAGCTGAAGTTACTGATGCGATTACGGAAGAAGTAGACAACGAAGATGATTTTGAATCTCGCCCTCCGGTAATTACTGTAATGGGACACGTTGACCACGGTAAAACTTCGCTTCTCGATTACATTCGTAAAGCAGATGTGTTGTCTGGTGAGGCTGGTGGAATTACGCAGCACATTGGTGCGTATACCGTTACACTTCCAACAGGAAAGAAAATAACATTCTTAGATACTCCAGGTCACGAAGCGTTTACCGCTATGCGTGCTCGTGGAGCTCAAGTTACAGACTTAGCGATTATTGTAATTGCAGCAGACGACAGCGTTATGCCTCAAACAAAGGAGGCAATTAGTCACGCTCAAGCGGCTGGTGTTCCAATGATTTTCGCATTCAATAAAATGGATAAGCCAGATGCCAATGCAGAACGCTTGAGAGAGCAACTTTCTCAAATGAATATCTTGGTGGAAGAGTGGGGTGGTAAGTTCCAAACGCAAGAAATTGCGGCTAAAAAAGGAATGAACATCGACAAGCTTCTTGAAAAAGTATTGCTTGAAGCGGAAATGCTAGATCTAAAAGCGAATCCGAAGAAACGCGCGATAGGTACGATCATCGAATCATCCTTAGATAAAGGACGTGGTTTTGTTGCAACCCTTTTGGTTGAAGCGGGAACACTTCGTGTTGGAGACCCTATCCTTGCCGGACAATTCAGTGGTAGAGTTCGTGCTATGTTTAACGAACGCGGCGGTAAGGTTGAAGAGGCCGGACCAGCAACGCCAGTTTCAATCTTAGGATTTGAAGGCGCTCCGAATGCGGGTGATCGTTTCAACGTATTGGCAGATGAGCGTGAAGCACGCGAGATAGCAACGAAGCGTCAACAACTTCAACGCGAACAAAGCGTTCGTACGAAGAAGCACTTGACCATCGAAGAAATAGGACGTCGTATTGCTCTTGGAGATTTCAAAGAATTGAACTTGATTGTAAAAGGAGACGTAGACGGTTCGGTAGAAGCGTTAGTAGACTCTTTGCAAAAGTTAAGTACAGAGAAGATACAAGTAAGTATTATTCACAAAGGGGTTGGACAAATCTCCGAGTCAGACGTATTGTTGGCATCGGCTTCCGATGCTATTATCGTTGGTTTCCAAGTGCGTCCAAGTCAGAGCGCTCGTAAGATCGCGGAGAACGAAGAAATACAAATCAAACTTTACTCCATTATCTACAAGGCAATCGAAGAAATTAAAGAGGCCATGGAAGGTATGTTGTCTGCACGTATCGAAGAGCAGGTCGTTGGTACTGCTGAAATTCGTGAAGTGTTCAAGATTACCAAGGTTGGAACCATTGCTGGTTGCTTCATGTTAGAGGGTAAGGTTAGTCGCAATAGCCGAGTGCGCGTAATTCGCGACGGAATTGTTGTCTTCACAGGACTCCTAGGATCTTTGAAACGTTTCAAAGACGATGTGAAGGAAGTGGTGAAAGGATACGAATGCGGATTGAACATAGATAAATTCAACGACATCAAAGAAGGTGACTTAATAGAAGCCTTCGAAGAAGTTGAAGTGAAGCAAACATTATAAAAATGAAGAGAGCCGAAAAAGCTCTCTTTTTTATTCGGAATTAATAGAAATATACCATGGCAAAAATTAGCAACAAAGCGCCGAAGAACGCAGATGTAGTCGTAACTCTTTTCGATAAAAAAGAAGTTAAGAAATTGAAGCTTGAAAAAGCTCAGTTGACTTATTTAGAAAGCGAAATCAACGTGAATCGCAACACCGTGTTAATGCCTTCATTAACTGAAAAGCGTTTTTTTGTTGCTGTTGAAGGAACTTGGAACGCAGATGCCAAAGAGTCCATGCGTAAGACAGGTGTTGACATTCAAGCTGCTGTGAATAAGACCAATCTTGAGTCGTTGCACATTGTGAATCAAAGTACATTCGAGAAAGCTGCTTGGTATTTGGCTGAAGGAGCTGCTTTAAGCAACTACCAATTCTTGAAGTATTTCAAGGAAAAAGCAAACAAGAAAAATACACTTTCAAAAATCTTTGTTACTGACGCAACAATTACCGAAGCAGAATGGACAGAGCTTCACAACATTGTTGAAGCGACAGAATTGGCACGCACACTCATTAACGAGCCGGTGTCTTTTTTAACCGCAACTCAGTTTTCTGCCGAGATGAATAAGGCTGGAAAGGAAGCAGGTTTCAAGACTCAGATTTTAGATAAAAAGCAAATTGAAGCTCTAAAAATGGGTGGGTTGTTAGGTGTGAACAAAGGAAGCATTGATCCTCCGACGTTCACAGTTATGGAATACAAGCCCAAGAATGCGAAGAACAAGAAGCCAATTGTTTTGGTTGGAAAGGGTGTCGTGTTCGATACAGGCGGATTAAGCTTGAAGCCTACTCCTGGTTCAATGGATGAAATGAAATGCGATATGGCAGGTGGTGCAGCAGTAGTTGGCGCAATCTACGCTATTGCAGCAAATAAACTTCCTGTGCATGTTGTAGCGCTTGTTCCAGCAACAGACAATCGTCCTGGCGGAAATGCAGTTTGTCCTCAAGACGTTTTAACAATCAGCGACGGAACAACCGTTGAAGTATTGAACACGGATGCGGAAGGAAGATTGATCTTAGCTGATGCGTTGGTTTACGCGAAGAAATTCAAACCGGAATTGGTAATTGATTTAGCAACATTGACTGGTGCTGCAGTACGTTCAATTGGAACTTACGCTAGTGCTGTTATGGCTACTGCTGATCAGAAGGTGGTAAATAATTTAATGGACAGTGGATTTGAAGTGTGGGAAAGACTCATTCAATTTCCAATGTGGAAGGAATATGGTGAAGAAATGAAGAGTGATGTAGCTGATTTGAAGAATTTAGGAGGCGCATTTGCTGGACAAATCTCAGCTGCGAAATTCTTGGAGCACTTCACAGATTATCCATGGATTCACATTGACATTGCTGGTCCAGCCTACCAAAATAAGGTAGATGCTTACCGCACGAAAGGTGGAGTGGGAGTAGGAGTGCGTTTGTTGTACGATTTCATAAAAAAGAATTACGCTAACTAAACCGAATGATTATTCGGTTTGAAAACCATTGAATAATGGAAAAAGTTAAAGTTGGAATTAGCTGTGGCGACATGAATGGTGTTGGGCTTGAAACCGTAATTAAGGTTTTTTGCGATACGCGAATGCTCGAGCATATTGTGCCTGTTGTATATTCGCATGCTGAAATAATTAAGCAAACGAAGCGCATAGGTGGCATGGAAGAATTCACCTACCAAAATGCTTCAACAGCTGAAGAAGCGGTTCCGAAGAAAGTGAATTTAGTGAACTGTTGGAAGGATTTTAAAGGAGATATTGAGTGGGGAAAGCCTACTGCACTGGGAGGTGAAATGGCACGAAGAAGTTTGGAAATGGCCGCTAGTGATTTGGCTTCGAATAAAATTGATGTGTTGGTTACAGCGCCTTTCAACAAAGACAACGTTCAGAATGCAGAGTTTAATTTCCCGGGACACACAGAATATTTAGCGAAAATGGCTGGTACAGATAAGGTGTTAATGTTCTTAGTGAGCCCTGCTTTGAAGATTGGAATTGTAACAGGACACGTTCCCTTGAAAGAGGTAAGCGCAAGTATAACGAAGGAGAAAATTGTAGAGAAGCTCATGCTTATGCGTGAGAGTCTTGAACGTGATTTCGGAATCGCAACTCCGCGCATTGCAGTTCTTGGATTGAATCCACACGCTGGCGACAACGGATTAATTGGAACGGAAGAAAAAGAAATTATACTTCCAGTTGTTCGTGAACAAACGGAAAAAGGATTTCATGTATACGGACCTTTTGGTGCCGACGGGTTTTTTGGGTCAGGTGGATACAAACACTTCGATGCGGTATTAGCTATGTACCATGATCAGGGATTGGCACCGTTTAAAGCTCTGGCTTTTGATAGTGGTGTGAATTTCACAGCAGGACTTCCTATCGTAAGAACTTCTCCCGATCACGGCGTTGCGTATGATTTAGCTGGAAAGGGAACAGCGGATGAGTCTTCGTTGCGTGCTGCTATTTTCACCGCGACGGATATCTTCCTGAAAAGAAAGGAATATCGTGCTTTTGCGACGAACCCTTTGCAGAAGCAAGACATTAAAGAGAATAGAGAAGATCGTCGCGAATGAGAGTGAAGGTCTTGGTTATTGGACATACGCATGAACCTTACGTTAAGGAAGGAATTGCGCGTTACATCAAAAGACTTCCACATTACTGCACGTTCGAATATGTTGAATTGAAGGACATCGCAGCGAAAGGCCTAACCCCAGATATTCAAAAGAACAAAGAAGGGGAGCTTATTCTTAAGCAACTCAAAACCGAAGATTTTCTTTGCCTGTTAGACGAAAGAGGAAAGTCGTTCACCTCAGTTAATTTTTCAAAGCATATCGAAAAGAAACAACTCGCGGGAACCAAATCTTGGGTGTTGGTTATAGGCGGAGCGCATGGGTTTTCAGATGAAGTCTATGCACGAGCAAACGAGCAAGTCCGATTATCGGACATGACTTTCCCTCATGACTTAGTTCGAATAATTTTAGTAGAGCAATTGTACAGAGCCTTCACCATTATTCGTGGTGAAGGGTACCATCACATTTAATTACGACAACTTCGAAAGCGCTGCATCAAGCGAAGCAATTGCTTGCGGAACATCGTCGCGTGAAGCCGTTCCAACACTTAATCTATACCAGGTCGAATCATCTGAAGATCCAAATGCGCGGAAAGGAACAATCGCCACTTTCGCCTCATTCAAAATATATGAAGTAATATCTCCAGTGTTTTCGAGCAAGGAGCCATCAGCCGTTTTCTTTCCAATTAAATTAAATTGAATCGTGAGATAAATAGCAGCAGCTGGAGGAATAGCACGAACGGCAAATCCTTTTTCACGCAAGCTTTCAAAGCCGGCGTAAAATCCGTTTAAGCGCGTTTGAAGTTCTTCCTTAATCCAAGTCAAGTAGTTATCGAGAAGCGAAATATTTTGCAAATATCTTCCCGCTGCAATCTGTTCTGGACGGGGCGCCCAGGCACCTACGTGACCAAGAATACTCTTCATTTTATCAATGATAAATTCTGGTCCGAAGCCCCATCCAACACGAACGCCAGTAGCTGCAAGTGATTTTGAAATACCATCTACGAAGACGGTGTACTTTCTCATTTCCGGACGAAGAGTAACCGGATCGAAGTGTTGCGTTTCTCCGAATGTGAGCAACGAATAAATCTGATCGTACATCACGTACAACGGTTTTTCATTCTCACCGCGCTTCGCGTTCTCTTCCAAGACCATATCGCAAATACTTTCCAATTGATCTTTCGAAAAAACTGTTCCTGTTGGATTCAAAGGTGAGCAGAGCGCTAGCAAAGAAGCCCCTTCAATATGTTCCTTCAACAATTCTGCATTCGGCATGAAATTGTCCTCAGGAAGCGTTTCAACGAACACTTGATGTGCGTGAGAAAGATGGGTGTAGTGGTTGTTGTTCCAAGATGGAACTGGGAAAACGACTTTGTCTCCTGGGTCAACGATAGCTTGGAAGATGGCGTAAATGATAGGACGCGCACCGCCTGCGATTAGTATTTCTTCAGAAGAATAATCGAGACCTTGTTTTTCTTTTAGAATCTGCACAACGGCATTGCGCAATTCAACCACTCCGTTAGCAACTGGATAGTTCGTTAAATCTTCGTTGTAACAATCAATGATGAACTGTTTTAATTCAACAGGAATTGGGAAAATTTTCGGATTGAAATCTCCTATTGTGAAGTTATATATTTTTTCTCCTTGGAGAATACGATCGCGAATTTCTCCGCCTAGTTTAATAATTTCAGAACCTATAAGATTCTCTGCCATTTGCGAAACACGCATGTTTTGCTTTTCTTGCTGAAGGGTAGAACTCATTTCAATAAATTGTCTCTCGGTAATTAGTGGCGCAAAAATAGTGTATAATGTTATTGAACAACAATTCTCAACATTCGTGTAGCAATTCAAGAATGGTTCGAAAAGCCACCGCGCTGTTGCCGTATTTATCGACATGGTCTTTTTGCAATCGGGGAGCGTGTTCCGCGAAGTATGCATCTAACTCAGCTCTATTCGCAGCTGTGTATTGAACGGCATAGGTGACACCGTTTTCCTCTTCCCCATGAACGCGTAAAATGCGATTTTGAAGAAACTTACCCGTGCTCATGACATCGGGAATATGAATGTCCTTCATCCAGGTAATCCAATCCTCGTGAATTCCGGGGTCTACGCTAACCGTAACGTTATATATAATCTTGTTCATAGTCTTTTCTTGGGAACAAAGATGTGGAGTTTTTCAAAAAGAAGATTAGATTTGAAGAAAATTAATAATTATGCAAACGGGTTTCAAACACTTACACATTTTACTTCCTTATTTATTGTTACTTCTTCCTTTGTTAGCCATAGTGGTTTCATTGGTGAAAGAGAAGAACGAAACCGTTTCTGGTAAGCCAAGTAAATTGGTTTTGTTTACCTTGATTTTTTCTCATGTTCAACTCTTAGTTGGATTGGTATTGTTGGCAATGAATTTTTCTGCTATTTCTGGAACAGGCGTGAACATCATGAAGGACGCTGCAGTGCGCATGAAGCTGATCGAACATCCGATTATGATGATCTTGGCTGTTGTGTTTATCACCATGGGATATTCAAAAGCGAAGCGTGCAACAAACGGTCGCGATCGCGCGAAGAAGATTGCAATTTTCTATGGATTGGGATTGTTGATTACCATTTTTGCTATGAGCTACATGGGGTATTGGTCGAAAATGGCATTCATGCATTGAGAATGAACAAGAAGATTATATACGTACTACTATACTCTTTGTTAGCTTTTGTTTTTTCGCTTTGTTTCGAAGCGTGTTCAGAGCAACCGAAAACGGAGGGTCCTGTTGATGCACAAGCCTTGTTCATCAAACGTTGTGCAACGTGTCATGGAAGTGAAGGAAACCTTCAATTGAGTGGAGCAAAAAACCTAACGGTGAGTCAGCTTTCGACGGAAGAAATTAAAAATCAGATTACACACGGAAAAGCAGGAATGCCACCTTTTGAGAGTATGTTAACGGTTCAAGAAATTGATGCGCTTACAGCATACTGCATGAAGTTGTCGGGAAGATAAAATGGCAAAACTAGAAGACACGAAGAAACCCCAAGAGACCTGTGTTCTTGTTGGGATAGTGAATAAGCGACAGAATATAGATGTTCTGACAGAGTATCTCGACGAGTTGGCTTTTTTGGCAACCACAGCAGACGCGTTCTGCGTGAAGCGCTATTGGCAGAATCTGGATCATCCAGACAATAGAACCTTCGTGGGTTCTGGAAAGATTGAAGAAATTAAAATCTTTGTTTTCGAGAATGAAGTGGACATGGTCATCTTCGACGATGAACTTTCTCCTTCTCAATTGCGTAACCTAGAGAACTTGTTCAACGACGATGATCACAAGGTGAAGATTCTCGATCGAAATAATTTGATTCTCGATATTTTCGCTGCACGCGCTCAAACCGCACATGCGAAAGTTCAAGTTGAATTAGCACAGTATCAATATTTGCTTCCGCGCTTAACGCGCCTTTGGACGCACTTGGAAAGACAGAAGGGTGGAATTGGAATGCGCGGTCCTGGTGAACTTCAAATCGAAACAGACCGAAGAATTATTCGTGATCGAATTGCCAAATTGAAAGAAGATTTAAAAGTCATAGATCGACAGAAAACAACGCAACGCGGAAATCGCGGGGCCATGGTTCGCGTGGCGCTAGTTGGATATACAAACGTAGGGAAGTCGACCATCATGAACATGATGAGCAAGAGCGAAGTGTTGGCAGAGAATAAATTATTTGCAACTTTAGATACCACAGTTCGAAAAGTAGTTGTGAAGAATTTACCACTGTTGTTAAGTGACACGGTGGGTTTCATTCGAAAACTCCCTCACCAATTGATTGAATCTTTCAAGAGCACGTTAGATGAAGTTCGCGAAGCGGATTTGTTGGTGCACATTGTAGACATTTCCCATCCGCAATTTGAAGATCATTACAAGGTGGTTATGGAAACACTTCAAGAGATTGGAGCTGGAGATAAGCCCATGATTCTTGCTTTCAATAAAATAGATGCCTATTCTTTTATTGAAAAAGAGGAAGACGACTTAACACCTAAGACCGTTCAGAATTATTCTTTGGAAGAATTAGAAGAGTCTTGGATGTCGCGCATGGGCTCGGAAGATGTTGTGTTTATGAGTGCCGCGAAGAAAATACATGTGGAAGAATTTCGCGAAATCTTATACAATCGTTCGCGCGAAATTCACATCGTTCGTTTTCCCTACAACGACTTTCTTTTCGAAGATTTTAGTGAATAATTCCGTAAATACTTAGGCCTAAGTATACGAGGTAAAGCACAATACTTTTCTTCAGTCCGCGTGTCCAATAGGTGTATATTGAAATTGAATTAACCGCAAGGAAGTAGTACCAATTGCTTTCGATATATAAAATTTGCAAAGCTGTTCCGGCAAGCGCAAAGGCCAAAACAAATGCGTCGAGTTGAGGCAAAGCTGAATTTCTTTTTTTCAAGACAAGAAAAGACAATTGCCACAAAACAATTGCGCCGAGTAGGAAGAGCAGATGATGTGTGATTTTCCATTCAGGATGCTGAAAAGCGGCGGTTGCGTTTATCCAACCGTACACTGCGAAGCCAACATAGAACAGTTGCAGCCAACTCTCTCCTTGCAGGTTGGCTTTTCGACATAAATAAAAATAGATTAAGCTTCCGAGAATGGCTAAAGGCCAACACCACGCCGATTCTAGAAGATAGAGAACGGTGTATGCAAGACTTGATAGTATGGCTAGAATTTCCAAAGCTTATCGCTTACTAAGAATATTCGTCGTTGAAAATCCTTCAACCAAAGGAATAGCAATCGCTTTTCCACCGGAAGCTTTCACTTCCTTCGAACCTACCATGTATGTCTTATTTGATTCGTTGGTTTCTTCAGGATTGTAATCACCGCCTTTCACTAAAATATCGGGCTTAATAGCAAGAATAAGTTCAAGAGGAGTGTGGTCAGAAAACACGATTGCGGCATCTACACAGCGAAGTGCTTCAAGCACGCGTACACGGGCCCATTCGGGATTGATAGGGCGTTCAGGGCCTTTGTTCAAGCTACGCACAGAAGCGTCGCTGTTAACGCCTATAATGAGCCTAGTGCCTGATGCAGCAGCCTGCTCAAGATAGGTCACATGCCCAACATGTAAAATATCGAAAACTCCATTGGTAAAAACAATGGAGTCCCCAGCCTCACGCCACGCGTTAATTTGTTGAAGTAGTTTTTCCATGTTTGATGCGATAAGATACAATGAAGAAACCAACTAGACCAGATCCAATTTCCATAAGCGTTCTTGTAGACCAAGAAACGGTTGCGAAGGTTAATCCTAAAAGTGAAGTAGATGCATTCCCTTCGTCGGCGTATCCTAAAACAATAAAGCCAATGATGGTTATTGAGTGAAATGCTCCCAATCCGCCTGGCGTTGGCGCTAACATGGCCAAGCTTGCGCAAATCAAAAGAAAAATAGATTCGTTCAGTCCCATGTGCTCGCAGCCTGGAACGGCTAGCAAGTTGAACCATGTCATGAACAACCATGCCGTCCAAATTCCAATGGTTAAAAGAATAAAAGTGAATTTGCCTTCAATTTTCCCAACACTTAAAAAAGCTCTCCATGTTCCGCGAATAAATTCCGCGAATTTTTCAATGAATTTATTTTTGAAACTATTCTTTAAAATATAGCGCAATACTAAAATTCCAATTATTGCAAGAAGGAGCAATGCAATTCCTAACTCCATAGTGAACCCGGGACTTTTTGTTTCGTCCATGAGCGAAGAGAGTGTACTAGGTAATAGTAAAATTCCTGTGAGCAGAAGTAAACCGAACATAGCCATGTCAATTACACGCTCTACGATAACGGTTCCTACCAAAGTTGAAACCGGAATTTTATCTGATTTGAAAAGTAAGGTGCAACGTGCCACTTCTCCACTGCGAGGAACGACATCGTTC
>Ga0209358_10000718_pt1 | contig 28265 bp, 42 predicted proteins | sample LauGreFa1BDMLBSN_2_FD_187574 | JGI IMG/M metagenome (GOLD analysis project Ga0209358, IMG submission 187574) | Freshwater lake microbial communities from Lake Michigan, USA - Fa13.BD.MLB.SN (SPAdes) (version 2) | ecosystem: Environmental > Aquatic > Freshwater > Lake | place: Lake Michigan, USA...
ATGACTTTAAGTGGTAACTTAACTGGTGATTCTCAAGCAACTTATGCTCCGAACCCAGCTATCCAACCTTCTCAATCTTTAAACTTTAGAGATTTAATCCCTACTGTTAGAAGTGAGACTGGATTGTATGTTTACTATCGTGAGAACGCTGGTTTGACTAACAACATTGCTGCACAAACTGAAGGTTCTGATAAAGGCGAGAACAACTACTCTTTAACTGAAGTTAAAGTTGTAAACGATTACTTAGCTGGTTTCTCTACTTTCTCTAAGCAAATGTTAAAGTCTTTACCATTTATGACACAGACTTTACCAAGAATGTTACAAAGAGATTTCTTTAAGGCTGAGAATGCTGCGTTCTTCTCTACTGTATCTGCTGCTGCAACTGGTTCAACTACAACTGCTGAAACAAATGATTTGTTACAATTAGTAGACTACATCGGTAACCAAAAGGCTGCAAACTTTGTACCTTCTTACGCTTTAGTTTCTCAACAACAAATGGGAAAATTATTGAAAGCAACTATTGCTGCTGGTTACTATGCTGGTGCTGGTTCAGTTATTGTAAACCCTAATGGCGGTATGACAATCTGGGGAGTTCCTGTAATTTCTGCATCTTGGGTAACTAATGACAAAGTATTAATCTTTGATTCAAGCTACTTAGAGAGAGTTGAAGTTGAAGGTTTAGCTATTGAATTCTCTTACGAGAATGGCGAAAACTTCCAGAAGAACTTGGTAACTGCTCGTATTGAGTGTTACGAAGACATCAACTTAATGTTGACTACTTCTGCTATCTATGCTTCAATTAACGCATAGTTCTAAGGTTTAGTAAATAAATGACCCCTACCAATTCGGTGGGGGTTTTTTATTGGAATAAATTAAGTAATTTTGTAAAAAAAGGATATGTCTTATTCTAATTATATTAATGACTTTAGTGCCGTTCCTATCGCACCAATAGTTGAGCCAGTTACTTTAGCCGAAGCAAAATTATACTGCCGTGTTACAACAAGTGCAGAAGATACCTTAATCACTTTGATGATTACACAAGCAAGAGAAGCTATCGAAGTGGCAACAGGATTAAGTTTAATACCAAAAGACATTACTACTTATTTCAACAATGTAAGTGGCAATTTTGATATTCCATTCGGACCAATTGACATTGATACTTTTGAGTTGTTTGATATGGAGCAAAACGAATTAGAGATCACAGGAACAAACCTACAATTAATAGGTAATGAGTTCCCTAAGTTAGTATTTCCAAGATATGCCAACTTAAAGGCTACTTATGAGGCTGGTTATACAACTATCCCTAAAGACCTTAAATTAGCCATATTAGATCAAATCTCTTATGACTACGAGAATAGAGGATTGGATGGTGATTCTGGTATTTGTGAGAAGTCTTGGAAAGCGTGTCAAAGATGGACAAGATTATCCCCAATTTTATAATATGAAGTTAGGAAAAGCGAAAGCAAACTACGTTGATGCCAACACGATGACTCGTGAGGTCTTAATTTATGCTCCAACAAGGACAAGTGATGGTCAAGGTGGATTCACTACCACATTTGCCCTACAAAGCACAGTTTGGGGTGATTTAAGACCAGATAATCAAGTTCGTGAGATAGATCAGTCGGAATTACAATTCGACCAAAGGAACAGGCTTTATATTCGTTTTGGGGTTACTATATTAGATTCCTACGAGGTAGAGGTTGAAGGCGATAGATACACAATACATTCCATTAAGAACGTAGAGAACCAAAATAGGTTCTTGGAGTTAATAATTTACAAGTAATGGCATTTGGTATTAACTTAACAGGAATAAAGGAAGTTGAGAATGCTTTAAAAACAATGGATAAACATTTAAGGCAAGATGTAGGCGATGAAATTAATTCATCTGCTTTAAAGATTATGAGTGATGCAAAGCGACTTGCACCTATTGATTTAGGCTTTTTAAGAGGTCAAATATCTATTGAACCTGTAAATGATTTGACATACGAGGTAGAGGCAAAGGCTAAATATTCGGCTTATATAGAGTTTGGAACAGGTGGGGAAGTTAGGATTCCAGCAGGATATGAAGATTTGGCAAAGATATTTAAGGGTAGAGGGGTAAGAACTGTAAACATAAGACCACAACCTTTTTTGATACCTTCGTATGAAATGGAAAAGCCAAAATTAATTGATAGACTAAAAAAAATGTTAAATGCTAAATCCTAATATTGAAATAAAAAAGTGGTTTTATACTAACTTGACAAGTGCGAGTGGATTAGCCGTTTACGATGGTTTTGCTCCAGAAGGTGCAGGTGATGAGTATATTGTAATGACAGGCAGAACATCAAGCCAAGATCAAGGTAAAGCTGGATATACAAATAGTATTTCAATCGTAGTTGATATTATTACAAAAAATGCTAACTTTGGTTATAAACGTGCTGAAGCTATAAGCGATTTGATATTAGAAGATATAAACTCGGATACAACAATAACCTTATCAAATGGGTTTAGTGCATCAAGTTTAAGTGTAGAGAGTATTAGGAATTTAGATGGCTTAAACCCTTTAGATAACGTTTTTAGAGTATTGATAACTTATAACATTATAATAACACAAATTTAAAATTAAATAAAATGCCAGAAACAAAAGTAAGCGCAAGAGATTATATTCTTTTAGCTGACATAAACAATGATGGAACATTCAAGCCAGTTGCTTGTTTGACTACCAACTCATTAACATCGACTAATGACACAATAGATGCAACTTCTAAATGTGGTAATGAGTTCACTCCAGCACCTTCTTTCTCTCAATCTTTTGATTGTGAAGGTTTTGCTATTGATGAAACAGGAACTCCATCTAAAGATAGTTACCAACAATTGTATGCTGCTCACGCTGCTAAAACTTTATTCGCAATTAAGATGGGTAAAGCAACTCCAACATCTGGTGATATCACTTATGGTGGTGCTGGTTCTTTAGTATTTATTAGCGATTTCGGTGTAACTGCAGACGATAAAGATGATGTTAAATTTACTGCAACTTTCGTAGTAAGTGTTCCTCCTATTGCACAAACTGAAACTGTATAATAAATAAAAAACTATGTACGAATTAAAGACTGACAACAACACAATCCACTTAAAGTGGGGAACTTGGGCTATGAAAAGGTTTTGCGAATTAGAGAATAAAAATCTAATGCAGCTAATTGAGGTTTTATCTGGAGGGGTTTATGACTTAGATACAATCGTTCATATAGTACAAGCCGCAGCAGAAAGTGGATGCAAGAGCCTTAAAAAGCCTATTGACTTTGATGAGTTTGATGTGTGCGAATGGATAGACCAAGTTGGTGGGTTATCGGCAAAAGATGGACAATTAGTTGAGTTTATGAGATATATGCAAGACTCAATGACTCCAGATTTAAAGCCAGATAAAGGCACGGATGAAAAAAAAAATTAGGGTTTTATAGTTGGGACTCAATAATTATTCTCGCTATTGAAGTTGGCTTAACGATTAACGAGTTTTGGCAATTGACGTGGCGAGAATTTTTGTTATATAAAAAGGCTTATGATAATAAACAGGTAAAGGAATGGGAACGTACAAGGATGATTAGTTATTTGATTTATAAGGCAAATACAACCGATAAAAGTCCAAAAAGTATTAAATCATTCTTTCCTTTACCAAGTGATCAAGTTGAAGAAGATAAGCCAAAGTTGACACAAGAACAATTGGCAAGGACATTAAAGTTGTATGGAGTAAAATAATAAAATGGCACAAGAAACGTTAAAAATTACGATAACCGCAGACAATCAACAAGCGGTAAAAAATATACAAGAAACAGTTACCGCAACAACAAAGTTAGGTACTGCGTTTAAAACGTTGCCAAGTACAAGCAATCAAGCTACAAATGCTTTAACAAATTTATCAAGGGTTGCGCAAGATGCTCCTTATGGATTTATAGGTATTGCGAATAACTTAAACCCATTATTAGAATCATTCCAAAGATTAAGTAAAGATGCTGGAGGTGCAGGTGGTGCTTTAAAAGCAATGGCAAGTGGCTTAATGGGTCCAGCAGGTATTGGTTTAGCATTGGGTGCGGTTTCATCTATTATAGTTGCATTTGGTCCAAAAATAGCCGATTTCATAAATGGTACAAATGAAGCCACAAAAGCAGAAGAAAAGTTTGCACAAAGTTTAAGTGATGCAAGGGCAGAGGCAAGTGAAACAGGAATAAGATTACAAGCATATTTAACAATTACTCAAGATGCAAGTGTAAGTGATGAAAGAAGGGCGGAGGCATTAAAAGCGGTTAAAAACGAATTAGGTAAAGTAAATAGTGCTTATGCTTCAACAATTACAAATGTTGACCAAGCAAGAGCAGCGGTTGATTTATATACACAAGCATTGGTTGCACAAGCTATAACATCAAGATATATTGATGAAATTGCTAACAAAACAATTGCTTTAGCAGATGCAAATAAAAAGATAGTTCAAACAGGTAGAGAGTATTACAAGACGTTAGAGATGACAACTAAAATGTCTAATGGATATTCCGACGCTTCAATTGTTCAAGCTGGTTCAATAGCTAAAGCAAAGGATGCTAACATAGATGCTCGTAATGCTGCATTATCTTTAAGAAGCGGAATAATTAGTTTAAATACAGAGTTAACTAATACTATAACTTTAGCTTTAGATAATCCATTCTTTCAATTAGATAAAGGTGCAAAGCAATTAGCAAAATCAACAAAGGAAGTAGCTGATAATATTCAAAGAATAGGTGGGGAAGCAAGAGGTATAACTCAAGAAATGACTGCTCCAATATTAATGGAAAGAGGAGCAGCACCATCAATAACAAATCCAACTGGAAATGCACCTTTAGGTGGTAGAACGAGTGGATATGATGCTATTAAAATAACAAATGATATTAATGAGCAAACTAAAGCTCAAGAGTTATTTAACTTTCAGTTACAACAAACACAAGCCATTACAAATTTACTTGCACCTGCATTTGATAGTGTTGTTCAAGCAATGGTTATGGGTGAAGATATTGGCAAGGCTTTGGAAGCAGCATTTAAGCAAATTGTTATTCAGTTGATTTCTATGGTTGCACAAGCATTATTGTTCAAAGCTATTATGGCAGCAATTACAGGTGGAACAAGTGAAATTGGTGGTGCTTTAGGTGGAGGTATGGGAATGGGTGGTAATAATTTCTTAGGCGAGTTCTTATTAAAAGGGTCGGATTTGGTTTTGGCAACTCAAAGAGCAAACAACAACTTAAATATTAGACGAGGCAACTAATGGCATACCAAATAAAATATAGAATTACGGCAGCAACTAAATCGGATGTTACAAGTATAGTTAATATTTATGAGGATGGCTACGCTGGTTCAATAATAGAATATCCTTGTATAAGTTTACAAATACAATACATTCCAAGAAGTGATGATACATTTGAGCCTATTTATGTAAGTCAATTAAATCTTTCAATAGATGTAACAGATAATGTGGCTAATATGCCAGACTTTACAACATTGGATGACAGAAAGTATTTTGTAAGAGTTTTAAGTGGTGCTAATTTAGATTGGCAAGGATGGGTATTAAGTGATAATGTTCAGTATATTTTTTCAACAGGTAGAAAAGAATTAGCTTTTAATGCTCTTGATGGATTAGGTATGTTAGAAAGAATACCTTTTTTTATTGCTGATGATACAACTTTAGTTGACCTTTTTACGGCTATTTTTTATGTAAAGACTGCTTTGTTAAACTTAGAATATCCTTTAGATTATGATATTGTAAGTGGAGTAAGTTTTTATTCGGATGGAATGGATAACAGAACGGATGACCCAGCTGCGGACACATTAGGTCAATCATATATAAATTATGCAACATTTATTAATGATAATCAAGTTGCAACAAATTGTCTTGAAGTATTAACTAAAATAGTTAGGTCGGTTGGTTCAAGATTATTTCAAGCAAAGGGAAACTTTTACATAGTTCCTTTAACTCAATTTGCACAAGATTCTTATTACGCAACTATTTACAATAGTGATGGAAGTGTATTTGATGATGCAATATATAATACAACAGGAAACATTGAAGGATTTACCTCAAACACAAGTGGTTTATACTTTGTAGACAATAGCCAATTTAAGCTAATAAGAAAAGGGTATAATAAGATTAGATTTGATAAAGTAATTGAATATCCAAGTAACTATATTACAAACTGGGATTTAAAGAATTACACAGTTGTAAGTCCAACAGTAGGAAATGCTTTTTCTTGGGATGAGGAAAGATTTGTTGATGGAATAATATATGTAAAGTCATATCCAGAAAGAAGATATAATTCTTTTATTATGGAGTATTCGCTTTCAAATCCTTATACTGCATTAGTTAGACCTATTAATTTACCTAAAGTAAACACAAGTGATGTGTTAAATATAAGTATGGATGTCGCTGGATTAGGAGTTCCTGCAAGTGGACCAGATGCTTTATTTATACTTAAAATAGTAGTTGATGATGGAATTAGTTCAGTATTTTTAGATGAAAATAAACAATGGGTAAGTACAACATTTAGTAGCGATTATTATTTTTATCCATTTGATTCAACAAGACCAACAGTTAACTTAGATTTAGTTACTGCATTATTGCCAATTGGTGGTGATTTAACTATTGAGTTAATATTATGTGATGCTTCTGCTCCTTATTGGAAATCAACTGTTGGTTCAATTGAAGCAAGTAACTTTCAATTAACTGTTGAAACATACTTTAAGCAAGTAACAACAGAAAGTTTTATAACTGATTCAAATGAATATGTTTTAGATATTGACCTTCCTTTGGGATTTAATGATATCAACGATGGTTTTTTCAGTTATAGAGGGTTTTTAAGCGATGTAAATGGTTTAAACTTAAAGAATTGGTACAGACAAGAATATCCTTTAGATATTTATAGGAGTTTAAGTGAATTAGTAGTTAAGCAATATTCAAACTGCTTAAATAAAAACATTATTAATTTGGATGCTTCTTTTATGGGTATGGAAACAACTGATGGAAGATTTAGCGGTGCGATGAGAATAACGGCTTCCGATACTGACCCAGCACAAATAACTGTTGAAAATAAAAGTTACATAATAGGTAATTCAACAATAGATTTACCTAATGATGTTATTTCAGCTACTTTATTAGATATTAACCCAGATAATGTAGAAACCACAATGAGAACTATTTACGATAGTAATAACTTGCCAACAGAGGTTACAGGTTATTCTCACTTTAGGTCTACTGCTTATTTGACTAAGGAAGCTGCTCTTGCTGCTCCTTTAACAAGTAATGTTGTTTACTTAGCAGATATTGGAGTTCCTTCGGTGGGAGATTTCTTCTATCAAAATGAGTTGTTAATTGTTGGATTTAATGGTGCAAATCTTTGGTGGAAGGTTTTGGTTACAGATACTTATGCACAGGCTTATAAAATTAGTGGAGCAGGGGAAATATTAGAAACATTCGGATAATTGATTAAATTTGTAATATGGCAGCAGTAATAGGAAATAATGTGATGCTTTATTGGCATAGAACAGATGTTGACCCAGAGGTTGATGTCGCTTTTGCGTGTAGTACAAATTGTACGTTTAATGTAAACGTAGATCAAAAAGAGGTAACAAGTCAATCAAGTGCTTGGTTTCGTGAATATAAGAACGATGTAGCTACTTGGAGTGTAACTTGTGATGGGTTAATTACTTTGAGTGGTTTTTCTTATTTGTTTATGTTAGACAAGCAATTAGCAAGAGAGCCAATAGAAATTAAGTTTGTTGTGGATAATGGAGTTGATGGTTTGGTTGTTATAGCTGGAATTTGTAATATATCAAGTTTAGCAATAAACGCACCTCAAAAGGATGTGGCTACTTATAATATTAGCCTACAAGGTAGCGGAGCATACAATACAACAGGAACAAGCGTAGACCCTGAAGGAGTTATCATAGTAGGTGCAAATCCAGTTAAGACAAAAGGTTACACGGCAGCTGGTGGAGAAACTTCAATTACTTGGACTGACACTATTGGTTACAATTGTCTTTACGTTTCAAGAGGTGGTATTGATGTGCAAGATATTATTGCAACAGGTACTCCAATTGATGAGGAAGTTAAATTTGTTTCTGCAACTGGTATTTTAACATTTAGCAGAGCATTGGTAAGTGGTGAATTTGTAAGGGCTTTACTACAATAAAATAATAAAGATGAGCAATCAAATAGTAATATCAAGCGGAGCAAAAGTTAGAAATTTAGATGGAGTATTAACAGGTACAAGTGGGATTGTTAATTCAGTTCCATTGGGTGCTGCTAATGGTGTAGCTACTTTGGATAGTGGGGGTAAAGTTCCAGTTAGCCAATTACCTTCAAGTGTAGTAACTTATTTAGGTACTTGGAACGCTGCAACAAATACTCCTACTTTAGTTAATGGAACAGGTGATGCTGGGGATATGTACATTTGTAACGTAGCTGGAACTGTAAACTTTGGTGCTGGTCCTGTAACCTTTGCGGTTGGGGATTGGGTGTTATACGGAAGTGGAACTTGGCAAAAGTCAAATGGTCAAAACGGAACTGTTACAAGTGTAGGTGTTTCAAGAGATGGTGATGCTTTATCAATCACAGGTTCACCAATTACAACCGCTGGAACAATTAATATAGGATTTACAGGATCAAACGCTCAATATATAAATGGAGAAGGAGATTTAGTAACTTTCCCTTCTTTGAGTGGATTTGTAACTGATGTAACTGGTACTGCACCAATAGTTTCAAGTGGTGGGACAACTCCAGCTATTTCTATTCCTGCTGCTTCAAGCACAGTGGATGGATATTTAGATAATGCAGATTGGACAACTTTTAACAATAAGCAAAATGCAATAACGCTAACTACAACAGGTACTTCTGGTGTTTCAACTCTTATTGGTAGCACTTTAAATATTCCTAATTATTCAACGGATTTAAGTGGTTATGTACCATATACAGGTGCAACCGCAAACGTAAACTTAGGAACATTTGATTTAACGGCTGATGTTATTACAGGTGCAACAGGTTCTTTTGCATCAAATGGAGGTAGTAATACATTTGCTATTAATCATTCAAGCGGTAGCGGAATAGCTTTAAACATAACAAAAGGTGGCAATGGCGAAGGTTTATATATAAACAAAACAAGTGGTAGTGGTAACGCTGCAACTATTATAGGTACTTTAAACGCAACTACTTTAGTAAAAAGTGGTGGAACTTCAAGTCAGTTCTTAAAGGCAGATGGTTCGGTTGATGCAAGTGCTTATATTACTTTAGCTTCTTTAAGTGCAGGTGCAGGAATAAGCTACAACAATACAACGGGTGTAATTGCTTCAACGATTACTCAATATACGGATGCTTTAGCAAGAGCAGCAATTAGCTTAACAACAACAGGTACAAGCGGTGCTGCAACTTATAATAACACAACAGGTGTTTTAAATATACCTAACTATGCACCTGATTTAAGTGGGTATGTTACTTTAGGTACTGCTCAAACAATTAGTGGTGCAAAGACTTTTACAAGTAATATCCAATTAGGAGCAATCGGGACAGGAACTTCTACTGCAACGCCATTAACAATAAATTTAGGGGATACCTTTTCCGATACTGCAGGCGCTAATTTAAAATTAAGATTATGGGCATCTTCTTCAGGTGTAGTTTATGGATTTGGTGTTTCTAGTGACCAAATGGATTTTAATATACCTGTTGGAGCGCAATATAAATTTTGGACAGGTAACGCTATTTTTACAAATAATGTTACTGCTGCTTCATTAATTAAAAGCGGAGGTACTGCAAGTCAATTTCTAAAAGCAGATGGTTCAGTAGATAGCAATAGTTACGCTTTAGCTTCTGCGTTAGGGGATTATTTACCTTTAACTGCAGGAAGTACTAAGCCATTAACAGGAGATTTATATATAAATAGAAATGCAGGTGGTATATTTTTAACAAGGGATGCAATTACTGATTATAATGGTATAATATATAAAACAGGTACTGATTTTAAATGGTACGCAGGAATGAGGGAAGTAGCAGGTGCAGGTAATGATTATTTTATTTTTAATAGTGCAACTAATGTTAATGCTTTAAGAATTAATACAACATCAAGTATTGTTTCTGTTGCAAATAGTTTTGGAGTAGGTACTACTTCTCCTGAAACTTTTGGAAGCTATAACACAATAGAAGTTTCGGCAGCATCAGGAGGTGTAATATTTGCAAAATCTACTACTGGTTCTGTTACGACTCAATTAGTAGCAGATAATGGAACTTCTAGCGGTTATGTAGGTACAAGAACAAATCATCCTTTTACTATTAGAACTAATAATGTAGATAGGTTTGAAATGTCAAGTACGGGTAATGGTGTTTTTATTAACGGGTTACAATCTAAGACTTTTGATGTAATATCAGGTACAATAGACTCTTTTTCTTTTGGTGTAAATGCTAATTCTACTTTTGCTTTTGGTTCTACAAATGGCAGAAGATTAGCAATTTTTCAAGATGGAACGCAAGCAGATAATGGTTTGCAATTTGGTTTTGATGCAACCGCTAAAACAGGTATTATAGCGGGTAGTGCTACAAGTGCAGGAACAGGAATAGACTTTTATACTTATAATGGCAGTACTTGGGCTAATAGAATGAGGCTTACAAAAGACGGATTAGTAGGGATAGGTTTAGGGACAAATAATCCTACTACTATTTTGCAAATTTCCCAAGCAGCCGATACAAGAGTAAATATTATATCTTCTAATAATTTAAGTTCGGGATTATACTTACAAACTTTTAATGGAGCAACTCAAACAGGAGGCGCTACTATAAGAATAACTAATACAGGTTCTTTAGAATTTTATAACGGAGGCGCAAGCGATGCTTTAGGATTAATGATTAATTCTTCATTAAATGTAGGAATCGGCACTAATACCCCTTTATTTAAGTTACACGTTAATAAAGCGGGGGGTAATGGTATTTTTGTAAGTAATACTACAAATAATACAGGAGCTTATATTTATGCGGGTACAAATATAGAATTTCAAGGGGTAAATTCAAATAATACTGCAAGTCTACCAATATGTATGCAGCCTTATGGTAGCACTGTACTTATAGGCACTTCAACTGCAATTACAGGAGGCGGAGCTTTACAAGTAAACGGAAATGTAAATATTAACGGGGTATTCCAAATTAACGGGGTAACTATTGGAGGCGGTGGAGGAAGTGGTGTAACAGGAAGTGGTACTACAAGTTATGTTCCTAAATGGACAGGAAGTACAAGTTTAGGAAATTCTATTATGTATGATAGTGGAACTAGAATAGGATTCGGTACTACTAACCCTAGAGTTAAAGTGGAAATTTTAAATAGTCCTTCTTCTGACCCTGTTTTAGGTACTGCATCAGGTAATTTAATGCTTAGTGATAACAACCTTTGGGGTATGTTATTTGGCTTAAATGGTACAACAGGACACGGATGGATTCAACAAATGAGAATTGATAGTGCTGTTTCTTATCCTTTAATGCTTCAACCTGTTGGTAATAATGTATTAATAGGTACTACAACGGATAACGGATATAGAGTAAATCTTAATGGTAGTATATCTTTTGCTTTTGGTTTCTTAAGTAATTTTAGAGGCTCAGGAGTTGGCAGTGATGTTTTAGTAGGTAATGATGGTTCAAGATTTTATATTGGTGGCAATACTTATGTAGCAGGGACATTTACTACAACAAGTAATATAAGCGTAACAGGTTCGGTTACAGCAACAGGAGGCTTCTTTGATACTTCGGATAGTAAATTAAAAATTCTTGTAAAAGATTATGAACAACCAAAAGGTATAGAAAATGTTGCTGCAAGAATGTATGTTAAAAATAGTAGAAAAGAATTAGGTTACTTTGCGCAAGATTTACAAGAAATATTACCAAGTGCAGTTATCAAAGGAGAAGATGGTTTCTTAACTCTATCTTATACTCAAGTACATACCGCAAAGATTGCTTACTTAGAAGATAAGATTGCACAATTAGAAGAACTTATTAAAACTTTATTATAATGCCTTGGGTAAGTTTAGCAAATAATCAAGCAGTTACTTTTAACAATCTTTGGGATGCGGTTAATATAGGTGTTTTTATTCAAAAGCAACCTATACCAACTTCTAATGAATGTATTACAAAAGCAGACGCAAATGATTATGTATATATAAATACCTCATATGCTTCTTACGCTTCTAAGGCATCTAATCAATTAGTAGTTAAACAAGATTTACAAGCTGCAACTCCAAGTAATGTTATTGTATATACTCCTTCAACTGGAGTTTATCCTTTAAGTGGTAGCACATCTGTTTCTACATCTGGAACAATCACAAGCTATTATAGTTTTGATGTTTACTTGTATGTTGGGTTTAATAGTGCAGGTTTAAATAGTGGTACTGTAAATAATGATTCAATGTTAATTGTACCTCAACCTGCTAAAAGTATTAGTGGTGCAACAATTACTTCTTTTGGTCAAGTAATAACTTCTGGAATTGCACAACGATACATACTTACTCCAAGCACAACATATAATATAACCTTAACTAAAGGAGATTTATTAGGTGGTGGTAGTACAGTTAGATTCTATTATTCATTATGTGATTTATGCGTACAATTCCCTTTATAAAATAAAAATAAAATAAAAATGAAAACAATTCAACCAGTATCAATTTGGGACAATGGACAAAACCTACAAGCAACATTATTAAATGCTTATGCAGTTAATGTATCTTTAGGAACAAGTGCAGTATTTTACTACTGCTTAATGCAACAAAATATAGATGGTTTACAAAGTAGCCAAGTTGCACAAGGTAATTTAACAATGTCAGGAGAAGCCTACACTCAATGGACTGTGGATTCTTATGCTTGGGATTGGGTAGCTGAACAACTTAACCTAACAATAACAGGTGATTATGTACCTCCAGTACCTCCACAACCAGAGCCTACTCCAGAGCCAATTATTGAAGAAGATATTGAAGAAGCAATTTAATTGAATATTTAACTATATTTGTATATAAAATAAAAACTATGATAACATTAAACGAAACACAAATCAAGGAATTAGAAGCGTTCATTAACACTATCCCAACTGCGTATGGTTTACCATTATTGCAGTTCTTAGGTAAATTAAATGCTGAACAAAATCCACCAACAGAATCAACTGAAGCGTAATGGAAAGTATTGCAATTTTCTTGGCTGGACAGGCTCTTGCTATAATAATTGGTTTAATTAGCATCTATGTAAAAGTAAGTTTAAAACTGAAAGAATTAGAGGTGCGAGTTAATATGGTTGAAAAGCAAGAGGATGTGATAGCCAAGAAACTTGACAATATTCAACTTAGCTTGAATAAGATTTTTGTTGCATTAGAAAAAAAACAAGATAGAGAATAATGAAAGAGGTAGTAATCGTTCTATTAGTGGCGGTTCTAATCTTTTTTATCGGAAGTGAGGCACGATACACCAAAAGTGAACCTATAATTGTAAGCGACACAGTTTACCAACAGAAAACTTTTACTAAGTTTATAAAGGGAAATTCAATCCCTTTTGTCATTTTAGACACCATTTACCTAATAGACACAATCAAGGACACAATTACAATCGTTAAGGATTACAACCAAGTAAAGGTTTATTCCGATACTATGCGCATAGATTCTATTGGATACGCATACATACAAGACACAATCAGTCAAAACAAGATACAAGGCAGAGGTTTTAGTGCCAATTTTAACTTACCTACAATAACAATTACCAAGTTAATAGAGCCAAAGTTAAAAAACCAGCTTTATTTGGGATTTATAGGCGATTTAAAGCACTCTAACGGACAAATTGGTATTGGTGGTTCAATTGCCCTTAAAACGGCTAAAAACACCTTATATACGGCAACGGCTACAATGAACGGATATTCTTTTGGATACTATAAAAAATTCTAATGAAGTTTAAGCAGTTTATAATATCAATGTTTAGTGATGAGGTTGGCTCAATGAGTCATAAAAGGGTATTGGCAACCATTGGTGCTTTGTGCTTATTTACAACATTTGTTATAACTAAAAGCGACCATTTAGGCGATTTAGTATTTTATATGACTATGGCTTTTGCTGGATTAACAACAATAGATAAATTTACCAACAAATGATCTCCAAGAAAGCAATTGAGATGATTATTAAGCACGAAGTAGGTGGCAGAGCCGTTTACGAGAAGCGTTATCAAAAGCCTATTTGGGCTGGTGGCGATTCAGGAGTAACAATTGGATTAGGGTATGATTGCGGTTATGTAACCGAAAAGCAGTTCTTTAGCGATTGGGATGGCTTAAATTTAAACTTTCTCAATGCGTTAAGGAAAGTAGTAGGGATAAAAGGTGAGGCGGTTAAAACGATGCTTAGAGGCGAAATTCTACAAGTTAGGATTCCATACAATTTTGCATACGATGTATTCGTTAATAAGTCGCTACCTAAATATTACGCATTAACTAAAAGTATTTATCCAGAGATTGATACTTTAAACGAGGATACAAGAGGTGCTTTGGTTTCAATGATTTATAACAGAGGGAACAAATTAGAAGGCGAAAGGAGAAAAGAAATGAGGGCAATAGTTGACCTTGTTGCTAAAGCTGACTATGAAGGAATTGCTGACCAAATAGAGCGAAGCAAAAGACTTTGGGAGAATGTCGGCTTGGATGGATTGGTCAAACGTAGAGAGGAGGAGGCGGATTTAATTCTAAATTCACTAACCTAAAATAAACCAATGCCAACAACAAAAAACAAAGGTGGAAGCAAAACCACTATGAGCGGTCAGATAGTCTTAGACTATTTAGCCAAGTATCCTCAATGGATGCCCTCAAACACTTTAGCTTCTTTGATTATGAAGGAGCAATCTGCACACTTTGACAATCAAGAAAACGTTAGATACTTGATAAGATATTACAGAGGTAAAGTCGGAGAGGATAGAGCATCAAGAGGAAAGAACACACAATTTTTAGAAGATTTTAAGCGTACAGGTTCACACTTTGTTCAGCCACCTACTTGGGTAGAGGAGAAAGTAGTTTATTGTTTGCCAATAGGAATTAAGAAGATGGGATTTATAAGTGATTTGCAAGTTCCTTTCCACGACCCAAAAGCGATTGATGTTTGCTTTAAATACTTAAACGAACAAAAGATTGATTCATTATTTATCAATGGTGATTTGGTTGATTTCTATCAGTTAAGCGACTTCCAGAAAGACCCAAGAGTTAGAAAGTTTGATGAGGAGTACGAGGCTATTATTGAGATGCTTGGATTTATAAGAGCAAGTTTTCCTCAAATACCTATTTACTACAACTTAGATGCGAATCACGAATTTAGGTATGAAAGGTATATGCGAACCAAAGCACCTGAATTATTAGGGTTAAACGGAAAGTTTGACATTGAGGAAATCTTAATGCTAAATACTTTTAACATCATTCCGATTAAAAACATAGATCACGTTAAGTTCGGAAAATTACCTATCATTCACGGAGATACAACATTTAGAAGGGGTAGCGGTGTAAACCCAGCTAAAACCCTTTACGATAGAGTTAAGCAGTCGGCAATAGCTTCTCACGTTCATCAAGTGCAATCTTACACAACCAAGAATCAATTTGATGAAGAAGTATTTACTTGCTGGACCACAGGACATTTGATGCATCCAAACGTAGAATATTGTAAGCACGTTGATAATTATTCACAAGGGTTTGCCATATTAGAAAAGGATGTAGAGGGTTATTATTCAGTTCAAAATAAAAGAATCTATAAAAACAAAATATTCTAATATGAGATACCCAAAAAACTTCGCAAAATTGAACGCACTACAACAAGAGCAATGGTTGGTTTCTAAGTTACAAGAAATACACCAATTAGAACAAGAGATTAAGATTACATTAGGCAAGATAAGAGGTGGCGAAACTTTAATATTTAAAGAAATAGACAGACCAGATTTAGCACTAATGAAAGATGAAAATTAAAGTAATACATAAGAAACTTGGAAGGGAACAAGCACACGGCATTGCTGAAAGCGATGGTATTGTGTATATTGACTCACGGCTAAAGGGTAAAAAGCATCTGGAGATATTACTTCACGAATGTATGCACTTGCTCAATCCAATAGATGAGGAGGAATCAATTGTAGACAAAAGTGTAACTTTATGTAATATTTTGTGGCAACAAGGTTACAGAAGGGTTGATAATTCAAACGATGTGCCATTGCAAGATGGTTCTAAATAGTTGTTGGTTCATAGTTCCCCACCCCGCAAAGGTGGGGTTTTTTATATATATTTGTGATTCATATTGGTTTAACTTAGGTTTAGCCACCCTTTTAGTCTTATTAGGGTGGTTTTTTATATAATGGACAAAGTAAACCTATTATTTTACTTTAAGGCTTTAAAAGTAAATATATAACTTGACTTTTACCAAAATTATAAACTCTTGCTGTACCTAAATTATAATAATCTGCATGAAATTTTCTAATAATTCATGCAAAATAGATGCAATTGAATATAAATAAGCGCAAAAGTGCAATATTATACTCTTTTAGATATAATTGTAACATAAATGCACTCAATATGTTACATAATGTGTCATAAAACGCACTATTTGACACATATTTATCCCATATAAGTCAAATTATACCATTTATCCTTATTATTTGCCGTTCATCACATTTATTTAAAATACTTGCTTTGTTTGATAAAGTTATAAGTTTATACCCTATCTTTGATTTCATAAACCAAAACAACCAATATGAACAGACTAAAAACTCCACAAGAGAAAGCAAACGAACGCTATCAAGCTGAAAGCATCAAACCGATTTACGCATTTATTATTTTATGCGTGGCATTTATTATTACCGCAATCCTTCAAAACATTTAACTATGAGCGCAATTGATCTTTACATCAACACTTTAGAAACTAAATTATTAATTATGCCTAACGATGGCTATGTAAAAGAAACACTACAAGCGTGTTTAGACTTAGCAAAAGGCATTAAAGAAATCTATGAAAACCCTAATAACAACGTTAGTCAGTCAACAGATCAAGACTAATTTACAAACCGAAGCCGACTCAAAAGGAGTAACCTTAAGTAAGTTGGTTTATAAAATCTTAAAACAATATGAGCAAACTAATCTATCAGGAGAAACAACTAAAGTTGCACAAAAGAGCAACAATGCTACTGGAACTCCTAAAACAAGCACAAGGAAGGCAAAATCTATTTGAGGCTGATTTATCGGAATGGAGGCGAGGATTGGATGATACAAGAACAATGATTAGCGAGGAGGACTTGTTAATTAAAATCGCAAGAATGAACGATTTACAAAAGAGAATCCTTAAAAGCTATCATTTTCTAATCTTAGACCTTTATACATTAACGGAGGAGTTTATGCTCCCAATAAACCTTTTACATTTTTAATATGACACCAAAAGAAAAAGCAACAGAATTATATAATAAAATGTATGATTTTTCAATTTTTGATGAATCAGCTAAACAATGTGCATTAATAGCAGTAGAAGAAATATTAGACGAAATTCAAACATTTGAACTTGCTTGGGAATATCAATCTAAAATTGAATTTTGGAATAATGTTAAAAAAGAAATAGAAGAATTATGAGAGAAGTACACAAAACATATATGGCAGAACTTGAAATCGAGGTTTTGCGAGATAAAAACAAAGAACTAAAAAAAGAGATAAATCAACTAAAGGATTTATTAGATAAACAATTTAACATTAAAATAACAAAAATGGACAAAGAACAACAGAAAGAGTATGCGGTCAATATTGCCGAGAAAGTATGCAATTATTACCAAATAAAATATGGACAAATGATGTCCAAATATAGAGGCGAGGAAGTTACATTGGCAAGACAAATGACTATGTACTTAACTAAGGAAAAAACGGCTTTAAGTGGTGAGGAGATAGCTAAATTGTTCAATAGAGATAGAACCACAGTTTTACACTCAATTTCCAAGATTAAAGGTCAACTCTCAAATAAGTTCGATGATACCATAAAAAATGACATTTTCAACTTAAATGTGCTTGTTTAATTTGGTTATTAACACTAAACTAGTTAATTTTAAACTCTAAAACCAACCAATATGAGCGAACAACAACTGGCTAATAAGCCACAACTTTCGTACACGAAAGATCAAGTAGAGTTAGTAAAATCACAGATTGCTCCAGAAGCAACAGTTGACGAACTTAAACTCTTTCTTTATCAAGCCCAAAGAACAGGACTTGATGCTTTATCAAGGCAGATTTATTGCATCCACAGGAACGTTAAAACACCAAACGGATGGGGTAAAAAAATGACAATCCAAACAAGTATTGATGGCTTCCGAGTTATCGCTGAAAGAAGCGGAAACTATGGTGGACAAAGCGAACCAATTATTACCTACAAAGAAAATGGCGAAATCGAATCTTGCAAACTAACTGTATATAAGTTTAGAGGCGATATAAGATACGATGCAGCTACATCAGTAGTTTATTGGGATGAATATGTTCAAAGAGATAAAGAAGGAAAGCCAATGGGTTTATGGTCCAAAATGGGCAGAGTTATGATACAGAAAGTATGCGAAGCAGTTTGCCTTCGTAAAGCATTCCCACAAGACCTTAGTGGACTTTACACAGGAGATGAGATGGCACAATCAACAGAGGAAACACCAGCTTACTTAAAGGCTCACGATAACGTGGATGACTTAGAGTTAGCGATTGACCTATGTGTAAATACAACCGAATTGAGCCAACTTTACGCATTAAACAATGATATTGTAGAAAGAGAAGTAGCTAAGGAGATAACTAAATTATTTACCAAGAAAAAACAAACTCTATGACACCTTTAAGCAGACTATGGGATTTAAGAGAGGAAGTTAAGTTTTGGAATTACAAGTTTGACACAAGCTACACTAACAATGCAAGAGAAATATTAGTTAAGTTAAATATAGCTAAAGAGGAACTTAAAAATCATAAACTAAAATACTTTCCAGAGTTATTAGATCAACCTAAAAGGGATTACATTCCTTACGAAATGATTGCTGATAAATTTGAAGTATTTGAAAACTACTCAAACGATTAATTATGCCATACTCAACTTGCTGCGGAGCAGAAACCGATATGGAAGAAGTAGGAATTTGTCCTGATTGTTTAGAACATTGCGATTGGGAAGAAGAAGACGAGGAAGAATTAGAACAAGATAGACAAAATGAAATAGCATTAGAACAACAACAAATTAATAAACACGAAAACTAAAAACAATGATTGTACTAAACATTTGCAAAGAGGAAATTAACTGGAAAGAAGCTAAGAACGGCAAAAACTACGCAAACGTAGCTACCGACTTCTTAAAAGAGCCAGATGACAAAGGAAACACTCACACAGTATGGAACAACCAAAGCCCAGAGGAAAGAGCAGAAAAGGCTAAGAAAAACTATTGTGGCAGAGGTAAGCAAATTGGATTTAACCCTCCAACTGCTAAAAAGGAATTTGCCGTAAACCAACAAGAAAGCGAAGACGATTTACCATTCTAAAACAACCCCCCGTTGGGCGATAACGTAAAGCGCAAATTTAAAACCTACAACTATGAGCCAAACAACACAAATCGCAAACTACCTAAATAAAGGTAAAAAGTTAACCCCAATTGATGCTTTAAACAAGTTCGGATGCTTTAGATTAGCAGCACGAATAGCTGATCTTAGAAATGATGGTATGAACATAAAAACAACCATTATTAAGCTAAAAAATAAGAAGCAAGTTGCACAGTATTCGATTAATTAGGTTATCTTCGTACAAAGGATGTAGGATATCCTAACTCAAACTTATTGGCTCAAAGCTGAAACCCTAATCCTACTGGGGTGGATGCCGAGAGCCTTTTTTATTTTATGGCTAAAGACCCAGCAGTGTTATTTTACACAAGCGATTTTCTTAGTGGCACTTTTACAATGGATAATGAACAGGTCGGCAAATACATTCGACTTTTGTGCTTACAACATCAAAAAGGCAAATTAAGTGAAAAGGATATGTTAAGCATATGTAAAGCATATGATAGTGAGATTTGGGATAAATTTAAAGTTGAAGATGGTTTATACTACAATGATAGAATGTATAATGAAACCATTAGAAGGCAAAAATTTAGTGAAAGTAGAAGAAATAATGCTAAATCACTAAAAAAAGAAAGCACTAGCGAAGCATATGCTCAGCATATGGAAACTGAAACTGAAAATAGAACTATAACTATAAATGAAAATATAAATATAGATTTTGAATGGTTTTGGAATGAATATGATAAAAAGATAGGAGATAAGCAAAAGCTAAAAAAGAAATGGAATAAATTAACCGATGAAGAAAGACAAAATGCAATGAATTATCTTGATCTTTACAAGCAATCAGTACCAGACAAACAATTTCGTAAAAATCCAGAAACCTTTTTAAACAACAAATCTTGGAACGATGAAATTATTAACCGAAGTATTACCCCAATCCATAAACTCTCTTACGCAGAGCGAGAAGCTATTGCACTTAGAAATCTATAACAAACTTGAGCCTGATGAGTTAAAAGTTTATTCAGCATTAGAAACAATGAGCGTAGGTAGATGCTCACCGATTGAGGTAAAAGAACATCTAAAGACCTGTATTGCTTTAAGCGGATGCCAAACCCCTACAATAGAGTTGTTTCATTTTTTATGCGAATTTGTTATTAAGAACTATGGTAACTACAAATTAAAAGAATTTGGAGTTGCTTTTGAACTTTACGCAATGGGTAAACTTTCGGTTGACAAAGCGATTATGTTTACTCCAAAATTCTTTGGGGATGTAATGGCAGCTTATAAGCCGATAGCTTTACAAGTAAGACAAAAGACCTATGTAGAACCACCAGCAATTGAGATACCAAAAATCAATGATGATGAAATAATTGAGGCATTGTACCAAAATTGGGAGAAGTCAACTAAAAAAGATTGGAAATTGCTAAACATTATGGCTTTTGACATTCTCTGGAAGCGTAAAGATTTAAACACAACTAATTTGTCAAAGGAGGTAGCTGAAAAGATAAAGGCTAAAGTTATTGCTTATTACAAGGTCAATGCCAAAACAGATCAAGAAATTGAAAGATTAACGGATGAATTATTTATAAAAAACGAGTGCAAAAGATATTCTTTGTACTTACACTTACAAAACCAGCTATAATGATTAAAATAATTATAACAATAATAGCTTGGGAATTATTAAAAACTTTATACTATAAACTTATAAACCGATGACAGGATTAGACAACAACATTGAAGTAAGATTGATTTACTTAGATACAAAAGAGGAGATTTGCTTTAGGTCAATAGCAAAGGCAACAAGGTTCTTACATACTGATTACAAAACGATTATGACCTATATGAACCCAATTAACAAGAAACGATACAAGCATAACAACCGACTTTGTGTTGTTAGATTGAAAAAGTAACCCTAATTTTGCTATATGCCATTGATACCTTTACCCAAGTTGTTAGAAAAGACCCAAAAGGTAGTTAATGCGTACATAAGGAAACGAGATGAAGGTTTACCTTGTATTAGTTGCGGAAGCTACAATGGTAATCAAGCTGGACACTACTTTACTGTTAAAGGTTATTCAGCTTTAAGGTTCAACGAATGGAATATCCATTTGCAATGTGCTGGATGCAATATGTATAAGCACGGCAACCAAGCAATGTACCGAATTGGACTTGTAGAAAGGATTGGAGAAAAAGCGGTTAAAGAGTTAGAGTTTGAGGCGGTTAATAATAGGCTTAAAAAATGGCAAAGAGCAGAATTAATAGAACTAATTGAAAGATATAAGTAGCATATACGCAACGTGCAAAGAGGAAATAATAGCTGGATATTCTTGCTATTCTTTTGTGATAGATGGCACTACGCATTATATTTTTGGAGAAACTAAGGAGGAGGCATTTGATTATATGGCAGATTTAATAAATAAATATGGCGAAAGTTAGCAACGGAAACAAAGTAACATTTGGTAAAAGAAAGACAGGAAAGTACAAAAAGACATCTGGTCCTAAAGACAAACCATTTAAACCATATAAAAATCAAGGTAGATAATGAACATCAACGAAATCAAACCAAACCCAAACAATCCAAGAAAGATTGATGCTAATGACTTTGCTAAGTTGGTAAAGTCTATTCAAGAAGACCAAAAGTTACTTGAGGCAAAGCCTTTAATAATAGATGAAAACAATATAATCTTAGGAGGCAACCAAAGGTATCGTGCTTGTTTAGAATTAGGCATCCAAGATGTGCCTGTGATTAAAATGCCTAACTTAACCGAAAGAGAAAAGCAAAAGTTACTGGTTATTGATAACACTCACTATGGAATGTGGGATATGGATATGTTAGCAAATGATAATTGGGAACTTGGAGATTTAAGCGATTGGGGTGTTAATGTTGACTTCTTAGTACCAAGTAATGATGAACCAAAAGCAATAGACAATACTAAAAAAGGAAAGGTTTGCCCTAATTGTGGCTTATCTTTGTAAAAACAATGGAAATACAATGGCTGGAATAGATAACTTAGTACACTTTGAAAAAGGGCAATCTGGTAACCCAAATGGTAGACCTAAAGGAGTTCAAAACTCAAAGACTCGTTTACTTAGATTACTTGAATTAGTACAAAAGAAACGCAACCCAATTACAGGCGAAGATGAAGATTTCACAGTTCTTGAATTGATGGATATGCAAATGATTAGTAAAGCATTAAGAGGAGACCAAAGAGCATACGAAGCAGTAGTCGATAGATTAGAAGGTAAACCTAAGCAAACAACCGACATAACCGCTGACATAAAGGGTAATGTGCAAATAACCATAGAACCAGATGCAGATTGTCAACCAATTAAAGATTAAGGCTACACCTGTATTTTATGCCAATAAAAAGGCATACGAGGAAGGTTATCCGATAATATGCAATGAAGGTGGGTCAAGATCAAGTAAAAGCTATTCAGTAGTTCAGTTGCTAATTCACATAGCTTTAAGCAAACCTAATACAAGGATTTCGTGCGTTTCTCATTCATTACCACATATCAAGCGTGGAGTTTATAGGGATTTCAAAAACATACTTGAGCAATGGAATATTTGGGATGAAAAGGATTTCCGATATACCGATTTCATTTATACCTTTAAAAACGGCTCTTACATAGAGTTATTCGGATTAGAAGACCCAGACAAAGCAAAAGGACCAGCAAGGGATATTCTATTTGTAAACGAGGCAAACCTTATTAGTAAGGCTTTGTTTGACCAGCTTTTGATTCGTACAACTGGACAATCATTCTTAGACTGGAATCCAGCCGACTTTATCTCTTGGGTTTACGAGGTAGCTGATAACCCAAAGAACAAGCGCATCCATTCTACCTACCTAAACAATATCACTAATCTTAGTGATAGTCAAATAAGAAACATTGAGCAATACAAGGATTTGCCAGATGACTTTATGTGGAAGGTTTACGGCTTAGGAGAACGAGGCTCTGCAAAGGAAATCATATACACTCAATGGAAGCAATACGATGAAGCACCTGATGGGGATGTATTCTATGGTTTAGACTTTGGTTATGTCCATCCAGCTGCACTTATCAAGGTTACTCACTATGAAGGACAAAACTACTTTGAGGAAATAGTTTATCAAAGTGGACTTACTCTTAGCGACCTATCAAGATTGATTAAGGAAAAGCTACCAGAACGAGCAACAATCTATGCGGATGCAGCCGAGCCTAAGTCTATTGAGGAACTTTACCGACAAGGGTTTAACATTAAACCAGCACAAAAGGATGTATGGGCGGGAATTGTAAAGATGAAGTCTTATCCAATAAACTTGCACTACAATAGCAAAAACCTAAGAAGGGAGTTTATGTCTTACAAATGGAAAAAGGATAAAAACGATAACGTAATAGAAGAACCTGTAAAGGCAAACGATGACTTGATGGATGCTTGTAGGTATGCCGTGTTTACACATTTAACCAAGCCTAAATTTGAGGTGTCGGTATTTTAGGATAAATTGTCTAACTTTGTTAAAATTCATATATAATGGGATTACTTGACTTTTTTAGTAAAAGACAAAAACTATCAACAGTTTTACCACAGATACCTTTTAACGGACAAGTTGCGATACAACAAGGGATAATAACTTGGCAAGGTGGCGATAACATTAGTTTTGTTCGTGATGGATATTCTGCAAATGACATAGTTTATTCTATCGTTAAATTAATTACGGATAAAGCAAAACTTGCTCCATTCCATGTTTACAAAGTAGTTGATGAAACTTCAGCAAAGAAATACAAGGCTTTGATGAGCCAACCAGATAAGATTGAGAACTGGAAGGATGTAGAAAAATTACATAAGAAAGCATTTGAATTATACACAGGTGATGCAAGATTAAACGAGTTATTAAAATATCCAAACGAGGAAGATACTTTCGGTGATTTCGTAGAGGCTTGGTGTTCGTTTAAATTAATTACAGGTAACTCTTTTGTTTACGCTAAAATGATTGAAGGCGGTAACAACGATGGTAAACCTTATGAGTTATACGTGCTTCCTTCTCAATATATGTACGTGTTAGCGAACATTCAAAACTTCCCTCCAACTATTAGTGGTTACCAATTAAATTATGGTCCACTATGGAACTTTACTAAACAAGAAATATTACAAGATAAATACTTTAATCCACAATGGAATACTACTGGGAATCAACTATATGGTCAATCACCATTGATGGCTGCTGCGAGAAACTTGACTCGTTCGAACGAAGCGAAGACAGCAGCAGTTGCTTCCTTCCAGAATGGTGGTCCAGCTGGAGTTCTTTTTATGAATGATGAACGCTTTGACCCTATTAGTGGAACACAACAAGCACAAGCACTTAAAAGAGCAGTAAGCGAGAAAGGTGGCTCTGCTAACTTTAATTCAATTGCGGTTAGTGGTTATAAAGTAGATTGGAAACAAATTGGTTTAAGTCCTGTTGAATTAGACATCATTGAGAGTGAAAAGTGGGATATGAAAGCACTTTGTAATATTTATGGAGTACCTTCTCAATTATTAAACGATGCTGATAACAAGACTTATAACAATCAAAGAGAAGGAGAGAAAGCATTGACAGTTCGTTGTGCGATTCCTTTGTTAGTTGGTATTAGAGATAACTTGAATAGAAAACTACATTCTGATTGGGGATATAGAAATAGTGATATTTATGTTGACTTTGACCCATCTATTTACGGAGAGTTAGAAGCAAACAAAGCCGAGCAAGTAGAATGGTTAGATAAGGCTTGGTGGATTGCACCTAAACAAAAGATGGATATTATGGGATTAGAGATTCCACCTTACATAGATCAAACTGAAATGGAGAAATTATACATCCCTTCAAGTTTACAAAGTCCAGATGAGTTTCAACCATTAACCCTACCAAATGAATAGTCAAGACATCATAGATATGTTATTTGATTTAAAGGTTGACCTAAAAGCCGACCTTAGCGAGGTTATTGATGAAGTTTACGCAAAGTATCACGATACTGTGAATATGTCTTATAGCGAATTAGAGGCTTGGAGTAAGACCGAGTGTTCAAAGTTAGCATCATTAGATAGAAGTCCAATAAACCGAAATTTGAGGCTCTTAAGCACCAAGAAAGGTGATTGGGGTGCAAGTGAGGTAAAGTCTGCTAACAGAACAATTAGCTTTGTTAGTAGAATGAAAAATATGGAGCAAGGACAACCTGTAAACAAAACTTGCCCATCTAAAAGGGATATTTCCTTAAAGAACTGGGCATATAATCCAAATAAATAAATATATATGAATTATGTACATAAATTCGTACAGTTAGCTAATGAGTTAATAAGCGAAATCAAGAAAACAACAGGCATCAATCGTAGTGGTATTACTCAAGCTGCTTCATTGATAAGTCAAGGAAAAGTAATTAGTTCAAGAAGTTGGAATCCACCATCTGCAAGTGAGGAGAACGCATACATTGAGGAAAACGGAATGGCTGCTTATGGTAAGTGGTTTTTAGCTATTGATGCTAATGCTGATATGGAAACTAAAGAACATTGGCACTACATTTATACAAGTGATTTTGTAAACGTTGATAGAGCGGGTCTTATTGCAATTAGACAAAGATCAGGTCAACAAGGTCAAACAGATGTATTTAATGCAGCTGGTAAGTTACTTGAAAAATTAGATGCATAATGATTTGGCAAGATTATAGGAAACTATATTTAAACGCAATAAAAACCTACTCACCTAAGTTCAAGAAAGAACTACAAAGGCAAGTGGATACATATTGCGATACCCAAGATTTAAACGCTATAAGCGATAAGAAGATAAAAAAGACCATCCAAAACGTTCATATTGCAATGGGCGTTAAGATGGCACAAATTACCGAGAAAAACGTTTCTAAGTCAGTTAAAGGTTATTTCGGTCCAGAGGAGTTTAAAAGTAAGCAAACGGATTTGTTTACTTATGTAATGTTGACATATTTAGAATTAAAAGGATTAGATAATATTGCAGCAGAGATAACTCAAACAACTAAAAACCAAATTCAACAATACTTAATGAAGTCAGTTGAGGAAGGTTTAACTATGCAAGAAACAATAAAGCTATTGAGAACGGCTGGTATAACTGATTACAGAGCGGAGATGATAGCGAGAACGGAAACAGGCAGAGCAGCGAACATAGGCTCAATGGTAGGTACGGCTTCAACAGGTCTTGTTACTATGAAGGAGTGGATAGCAGCGAAAGATAACCGAACAAGGCGAGTTCCAAGAGATCAGTTTGACCATTATCATATGGATGGAATAAAAGTAGCTTACGATGAAAAATTTAATGTTAAGACTAAGAACGGAGGTTTTGAGCAAATGTTACATCCTTGCGACCCAAGTGGAAGTGCTGGTGATGTTATCAATTGCCGTTGTACGTTAGGCTATGAAGCCGTGAGAGGCGAAGATGGAAAGCCAAAAAGGTTACAAGATAACCCACCAAGAGGAGATATGGGTTATGTTTGGAGTTTAATAAATAATGTGGCTTTGATGCAAATTTCTAATTTAATAAGAGATTTGTTAGCAGATTAAAAAAAATTAATAACTTTGTTATATGAGTAAGATTGAAAACAAAAGCTACAATGATATGATTTTGGATATAGAGCCAGAATCAAGAACAGTTAAAGCGTGTTGGTCAAGAATTGGAAACGTTGATTTAGACAATGATATTATCGTTGCTGAAGCGTTTACCAAGACTATCAAAGAACGTGGACCAAAAGGCAAAAATATGATTTGGTCTTTAGTAGATCATAAAGCTGATATGGCACATACTTTAGGTAAACCTAAAGAGTTATACATAGAAGGCGATATGCTTGTTGCGGTTACTGACTTAATAGAAACTGAATGTGGCGAAGATGCAATCAAGTTATATGAAGCTGGTTTAATCAATCAACACTCAATTGGTTTTAGTACATTAAAGTCTGATGTAAACCAAAAGACTGGTGTGCGTACAATTACCGAATTAAAACTATATGAAGGTTCTGCGGTTCTTTGGGGTGCTAATCCTGAAACTCCAACATTGGGTTTCAAGGGTGAGTTCAAAGAAACAAAAGAAAACTTATCAATGAGATTAGAAAACTTAATCAAGGCATTTAGAGGTGGCACATTCACAGATGACACCTTTGCTTTGATGGAGATTCAAATAAAACAAATACAAGCTGAATTATTGGCTTTGGAGATAACTGAAACAATCACTCAACCCGAGCCATCAGTTGAGCCGACACCAGAAGTTGAAGAAAAGAATAATGAAGAAGTATTGAAGGCAATTAAACAATTTAACAATCTATTTAAAAAGTAAAAATGGAAAACGTAATTAACGAAATGGCTGAGAACCTTAAAGGTTTTCAAGCTAACGCAGAAGCACAAATCAAAGAGGTGTCTGCACAAATAACTGTCGTAAAAGATGAGTTACAAAAACAAATTGACGGACAATTAGCTGCACAAAAGAAAGCTGCTAAAAGAGAAGTTAAATTTATGGATGAAGTTATCTTAGAAAAATTAGATGGCAAGTTTGACGAAATGGAGAAGTCTTTAAAGAATAGCGGTAAATTCCGTTTAGACTTAAGCGATGTTAAGACTATGACTTTAAGTGGTAACTTAACTGGTGATTCTCAAGCAACTTATGCTCCGAACCCAGCTATCCAACCTTCTCAATCTTTAAACTTTAGAGATTTAATCCCTACTGTTAGAAGTGAGACTGGATTGT
>Ga0209358_10000719_pt1 | contig 28264 bp, 25 predicted proteins | sample LauGreFa1BDMLBSN_2_FD_187574 | JGI IMG/M metagenome (GOLD analysis project Ga0209358, IMG submission 187574) | Freshwater lake microbial communities from Lake Michigan, USA - Fa13.BD.MLB.SN (SPAdes) (version 2) | ecosystem: Environmental > Aquatic > Freshwater > Lake | place: Lake Michigan, USA...
ATTCCTTACTGCTGCCTCCCGTAGGAGTCGGGCCCGTGTCTCAGTGCCCGTGTGGCTGATCATGCTCTCACATCAGCTAATGATCGTAGACTTGGTGGGCCGTTACCCCGCCAACTATCTAATCATACGCACACCCATCAATAAGCGCCGAAGCTATAATTGCAATGTGATGCCACATCGCAATGTTACGGGGTATTAATCCAAATTTCTCTGGGCTATTCCCCACTTATCGGAAGGTTGTGTACGTGTTCCGCACCCGTTTGCCGGTCGCCATCAAAGTATTGCTACTTCATGCTGCCCCACGACTTGCATGTATTAAGCTTGCCGCTAGCGTTCATCCTGAGCCATGATCAAACTCTCCATTGTAAATGTTGTTTGATCTGACTATAATCTCAAATTAATCGAAATTAACGTCGGATATGTTTTGTTATTTTTTTTGATTACTTAAACCTTACAAGAAAACTAATTTGTAATTATGTTTTATTGTGCTGTTACTTCCAAACTTTCAAAGATCTTTTGGCTTTACTTAAGCCTTTCCCATTTTATTGGGGGTGCAAAGGTAAGGGCCGATATTTTACTGGCCAAAAATATTTGTAAAAAATTTTAGTTTTTTACTGGATGTTTTTGACCTAAAAATTCAAATTAAGAACTACTTGAGAAAACCCGTTTTTTTCAAACGGAGGGCAAAGATAAGAGGTTATTTTGAACTAGCAAAATTTATATAAAATAAATACTAGAAAAAATCGTTAAACCCCTTTCGCTGCTTTTACAAGAACTCCCGTTTTTGTTGAACGGGCGGCGAAGATAGGACTCATTTTTGAGCCACCAAATTTTTTTGGAAAAAACTTGGAATTTTTTTCTGCCTTTATATGTAAAACTTGTCTCAAAGAACCCCCTCTTTTTTCAAAGCGGGTTGCAAAGATAAGGGTGAATTTCTTTCTGCCAAATCTTTTTGCATTGATTTTCAATAGATTTTGTTCAAATGCAAGCCAGACAAGGGTTACAGAAGCAAAATAATTTTAAAATAAATAGATTGTATTACGTAACTCGCTCATTTTGAACCTAAATGGGGGTATTTAAGGCGCCATTTGGATAGGCAACTATTTCCAAAACAAGGCCTTTAGCGGGGGTACTAAAATCGCATAAACTGGGATCTTTTGACAAAATCACTGTTTTAAACGCTTCAACGGCCTCCTTTGTAGTAGCAGATTGCCTAGCAATCCTCAGCATCGTTCCTACTAAACCACGCACCATACCCCTTAAAAAGCGGTTTGATTTTACGGTATAAGTGAATGCAGAAGGGCTAATGGTTTGCCAATTAGAGATTTCGATGGCACAAATGTTTGTTTTGTTACCCGCATTTTTTTTAGAAAATGCTTCAAAATCTTGATGGTTAGGAAGCTCCAAAGCCATGGCCTGCAAGGTTTCTAGAGATACTGGAAAAGGGAAATGCCAAGCTTTATCTTTTAAAAAAGGATCTTTTTTGGTGGTAACCGTATAGGTGTAGGTTCTGGAAAGTGCATCAAAACGCGCATGGGCTTCTGACGCTACCGCATATATATTACTTACTACAACAGTTGGCGGCAGTATGGCATTCATACTATATATATGCTTACCCGTTATAACTTGCTCCGTATCAAAATGAAAAAAGTTTTGCTTGGCATGCACGCCCGCATCGGTACGAGAAGATCCGGTTAACAAAATAGGTTCTTTAAGCACCGTTTGCAAAGCAGCAGCCACCACAGACTGGACCGTTTCCTGCCCATCCTGAATTTGGAAGCCACAAAAGAACGTTCCCTCATACCCCACTTCTATAAAATACCTTGCCATTGCCTGCTATTATGGGTTCAAATCTAATTCATTCTGATAAGAAAGTTAAAATCTACCGCTCATAATAAATGAGTATGTAGCAATAATTGCAGTCTACTATCTTTATGGCTCAATAAATAGATATGAAAAAAATAGGAATCATGAGCTGCTTGCTTTTTGCAATTGCAATAAGCGTTCAAGCTCAAAACAAACCGGCAACCCCTGTAAAAAAAGAAGTGTATCAGGCCACTGCTACCAAAACAAACGATCTAGTACACACAGAACTAGATGCCAGTTTTGATTTTACAAACGCCTGGCTTGTAGGTAAAGTAAAACTTACATTACACCCTCACCACTACCCTACAAGCAATTTAGTATTAGATGCAAAAGGCATGGACGTTAAAGAAGTAGCGGTTGTGAAAAATGGCAAAAACACGCCTTTGAAATTTACAAACGATGGCATGACGCTGAACGTACAGCTCGATAAAAGCTATGTAAAAAACGAAAAGTACACTATATATATTAGTTACACAGCTAAACCTAACGACTACAAAGGCACTGGTAGCGCAGCTATCACAGATGCTAAAGGTTTATATTTTATCAATCCAATGGGTACCGAAAAAAACAAGCCTACACAGGTTTGGACCCAAGGTGAAACAGAAGGAACATCGGTATGGGTTCCAACAATTGATAAGCCCAATCAAAAATCTACCCAAACATTTCGCTTAAAAGTGCCTGCTAAATTTGTGAGTTTATCAAATGGTTTATTAACCAGTCAAGTTAAAAATAGTGACGGTACTAGAACAGATACTTGGGAAATGAACCAACCGCACGCGCCTTATTTATTTTTTATAGGCATGGGTGATTACGCCGTTGTAAAAGACACTTACAAAGGCAAAGAAGTAAGTTACTATGTAGAAAAAGATTATGAAAAAGTAGCACGCAAAATATTTGGTGAAACCCCTGCTATGATGGCGTTTTTCTCTAAAAAACTAGGTGTAGACTACCCTTGGGCTAAATATGCGCAAATGACTGCTCGTGATTATGTGAGCGGCGCAATGGAAAACACAACGGCTACCCTTCACCAAGAAAGCGCGCAACAAGATGCACGCGAATTAGTGGATGGCAACAGTTGGGAATCAACCATTGCACACGAACTATTTCATCAGTGGTTTGGCGATTATGTAACAGCAGAAAGCTGGAGTAACTTAACTGTTAATGAAAGCTTTGCTAATTACAGCCAACTATTATGGTGGGAGCACAAACTAGGTAAAGACGAAGCTTTATTTGAACATTACAATGAAATGCAGGGCTACTTATTTAGCGGCTCTCAAAATAAAGACCTTGTACGTTTTAATTACAACGATAAAGAAGACATGTTTGACGCAGTTAGCTACAATAAAGGCGGACGCATCTTACACATGCTACGTAATTATATTGGCGACGACGCCTTTTTTACGGCACTCAACAAATATTTAAGTGCCAACAAATTTGGTAACGGTAGTGCACACAAATTAAGAATGGCATTTGAAGAAGTATCAGGTAAAGACCTTAACTGGTATTTTAACCAGTGGTATTTTGGAAGCGGCCATCCTAAATTAGAAATTAGTTATGACTATAACGATGCTACACGCACTGCATCTGTAATTGTTGCACAAACACAAAAGGGTGATAAAGTATTTAAACTCCCTATCAATATTGATGTATGGAATGGTGATGCAAAAACACGCCATATGGTTTGGGCCGAAAATAAAGTAGACACATTTAATTTTACAGTTGCCGCAAAACCAGACAATATTAATGTGGACGCTGATAAAATTTTATTGGCAGAAAAGAAGGATACCAAAACAAAGGAAGCCTATGCGCACCAGTACTTTCACGCGGGCAACTTTTTGGACAGAAGAGAAGCCGTTGCCTTTATGTATGACATTGACAATGCAAAAAGCGAACTGGGCAGAAAAGTTTTATTAGCTGCTTTATCTGATACTTCTTTTAGAATTAGAACTTTTGCAATCAATGCATTTACAAGATTAGCTTCTGATGCAGTTGTTATTAATAAGTCTATTGAAATAGCTAAAAAAGATCCTTCACGCATAGCTAGAGCCTCAGCTATTGATTATTTAGGCATGCAGCGTAGCGAAAAGTTAGCTGATTTATTTGCGAGTGCTTGTTACGATTCTAGCTACACCGTGGCAGGATCTGCATTAAGAGCGCTTTCGGATATTGATAGTGCTGCTGGTAAAAAAATGACAATTGAACTTAACAAGCAACCTTCTAAAGGAAGATTAAATGCTACGTTAATTGAAAACAGCATCCGTTTTGGCGACGCTAGTTCTTATGATTTTATCATGAGCAGCTTTAACAAAATGGGCCTAACTATGGAAAAAATTCAGATGACCAATCAAATTGCTTTCTTTTTAGGCAAAACAAATGATGTAGTAAAAATTAAAGAAGGCGTTACTGCCATTGTAGACTTTAGAGAATCAATCCCTGAGGCTTACAAACCGCAGATCTCTCCAATGATCAACAAAGGTCTTACAGGGCTTGTAACTAGCTTAGATAAGGCTGGAAATAAAGAAGCGGCTAATTTTGTATCAACAAAACTACCCGCTCCAAAAAATTAAAATATACTGTCAAGTGTGGTACCTAATTACATAGGTACTACACTTGATTTTGTTGTTATTTTTAAGTCGATAGGTGCATCGTTCCCCATAACGTTCATCGTTCCTTTTAGGCCACCAGTGCCAGTTTCAGATTTTAACATACCTGTTTTAGCATCGTAAATACGCTTTAATTTAATAGTGCCTTGCGTATTTTGCTTGATTTCCATTCCATTTTGATTGAGTGTATTTGAAAGTTTAACGTTGGTTAAAACATTTACACTAATATCTGTAGCAGTTACTTCTGCAATCACAAATAAAGACTGAGTAGCTGCTTCAGGCTTATTATCAACCACGCTCCACTGATGCGACGCTTTAATTGAAGCAGCAGGAAGGGTTAAGAAAAATTTTGCTTGATCAGAAGTGCCATTGTTTTGCGCTAGTAAAGCATTTAAAACTTCAGAACCCGCTGCACTTACAGAGTTTACTACTTTTCCATTTTCGATGGTATAGTCTATTTGCTTATTCAGCACTTTTAACTGCTCCGCCATCATCGGATTAGATTTTAAACTAGCATCTTCCGAATCAAAACTTTGCTCGTTACCCATTGCACTTACAGAGCCAGCAATTCTAGTAATAGCAGTAGCTAAATGATAACTAGCACCAGATACTGATTTAAGTTCAAAATTTTGATACACCTTAGAACCATTAGATAGTTCAATATCTTGACCCATCATAGACATGCTGGTGATATTGTTTGACTCTGTTACCACTTTAAATTTTGTGCCTGCAGGCAGTTTTGGCGCTTGCGCACTTGTTGTAAATGCTGCTGCAAATAAAGCAGCAACAATGATTGTTTTTTTCATGTGATTATTTTTAACTGAGATTATTTGAAATTACCAGCCACCGCCAGCACCGCCGCCGCCGCTGCTTCCGCCACCAAATCCGCCAAAGCCTCCGCCGCCGCTATCACCAAATCCACCACCACTGCTTCGACCACCACCTAGTAAAGATCCTAATAGCATACCAGTAGCAACATCAGAATATCCACGACGCGACATTGAGCCTCCGCCGCCTCTACCACCGCCACCTGCTACAACGAGTAAAATAAAGATAAGCATGCCTAAAAAGGTAAATAAAGGCTTGCCCTTAGACTTCCTTTTTTTCTCTTTTTTAATTTTGTATTCTCCAACGGCTGCCTTACTTAAAGCATTGATAGCATTGTCTAGTCCTCTAAAATAATTTTGCTCTTTAAAAGCAGGAACAATTTCATTGTTGTAAATATCAGATGCTGTAATGTCTGGTATAGCGCCTTCTAGGCCATAACCAACCTCGATACGAACCTTACGGTCATTGATAGCCGCAATAATAAGTACGCCATTGTTGGTGCCTTTATGACCTATACCCCATTCTCTAAATAATTTATTGGCATATTCTTCTATGGGGTAACCATCGAGGGTTGGAATTAATACAACAGCAATTTGATTGGAACTGCTATCATCGAGTGCTACTAATTTTTGCTCGAGTATTTCGCGCTGCTCTGGCGACAAAACACCCGCCACATCGTTTACTAATTTTGGTGGATTAGGCCGCGGCAAAATATTTTGTGCAAATGACAATTGCGCAAAACAAGCAAACAATAAAAGCGTGATTAATTTTTTCATGTGCAGATAGCCTGGCAATTATCCAAAAACAATATTGTCAGATAATTCGTTTTTATCGGTTGCAGCGTCATAGGGGAAATGCTGCTTGAGCGCTTCCCCTATTGCTGTAATCATATTTGCTAAACCTTCGGCGTAATGAGACTGCTTATAGGCCTCTAACATTTTTTGTACTTCGGCTTCCCAAAAAGCGGAGCCTACTTTTTCATGAATACCTGCATCTCCAAAAACAGCGAGTTGTCTGTCTTTGATGGCCACATACACAAGTACTGCATTTTTAGCAGCAGTATTTTGCATGCCCATTTTATAAAACATTTCCTGTGCGCGGTGAACGGGGTTCATGAACCTGCATTTGTTTTCGATGTAAATTCGGACCTCGCCACTAGTGCGCATTTCTGCGTTTTTAATGGCTTCTACAATACGGGCCTGTTCTGGCTCCGTAAAATAGGACTGTGGCTTTTTAGAAAATAGGTTAAACATGAAGCTGATTAAACTTTAAATTAGAATTTAACTTCTGGAGCTTTTTCTGAACCAGCTTCTGCCTTAAATCCTTCTTTAGTTTTAAAGCCAAACATGCCCGCAAAAATATTGTTAGGGAATGTACGTGCTTTAATATTGTATGCAGCTACAGCAGCATTAAAGTCGTTACGTGCAACTTTAATACGGTTTTCAGTACCTTCTAATTGCGCTTGCAAACCTCTAAAGGCATCGTTAGCACGGAGGTTAGGATAGTTTTCTGTAACCATTAATAACTTACCCAACGCTTGTGTTAATTGACCTTGCGCTGCTTGGTATTGTTGAATTTTTTCAGGAGACAAATCATTAGCATCCAATTTTACTTGGGTAGCACTTGCTCTTGCACTAATTACATTTTGTAATGTTGTTTGCTCAAAATTAGCTTCGCCTTTTACGGTGTTTACTAAGTTTGGAATAAGATCGGAACGGCGCTGATAATCACTTTCAACATTAGCCCAATACTTTTTCACATCTTCATCTAATTTTACTAGTCCGTTATAACCGTTACAACCGCATCCACCTAATAACAATACAAGGGCGGCAATGACAATAAGGGTTAAATTTTTTGTACTCATTTTGTTTGATTTTTTATTTTATATAGCAAAGTAAGCAAATAGTATGCCACCCCAAATATTTGGGCTTGCCGTTTATCACAATTTAACAGTATTTAACGTAGATACTAGGAGGATTACGCAGATATGGCAGCTATTCCCGGTAAAACTTTGCCTTCAAAGTACTCCAGCATAGCGCCTCCACCCGTTGAAACGTAGCTAACCTTGTCTGTAAAGCCAAAGATGTTTACGGCAGCAACGCTGTCTCCGCCTCCTACTAAAGAAAATGCTCCTTTAGCGGTAGCAGCTGCAACAGCCACGGCAACCGCTTTGGTTCCAGCCTGGTAATTTTCCATTTCAAAAACGCCCATTGGACCGTTCCATAAAATGGTTTTACTGCTTTCTATAACGGCTGCAAATTTGGCACGTGTAGCTTCGCCAATGTCGAGACCCATCCATCCGTCCGGAATAGACATGCTCTCGCAGTTTTTGCGCTCGGTGGTGTTAGAAAATTCGGTGGTAATAATATTATCGACAGGGAGGTGAATGTTAACGCCCTTTGCTTTGGCTTTAGCTAAAATTTCTAGTGCTAAAGGCATACGGTCGTCTTCACAAATGGAAGTTCCGATGGTTCCACCTTGTGCTTTAAAAAATGTATACGCCATACCACCACCAATAATAATATCTGTGGCACGGTCTAATAAATTTTCAATAATTAAAATTTTATCAGACACTTTAGCGCCGCCAATAATTGCGGTGAAAGGTTTTTCTGAACCATGTAAAACTTTTTCGGCACTGGCTACTTCGGCGTTCATTACAAGACCAAACATTTTACTGCCTGGTGCAAAAAACTGCGCAATCACAGCTGTAGAAGCGTGTGCGCGGTGCGCTGTACCAAATGCATCGTTTACATATACATCTCCAAGGGTGCTTAGCTTTTGTGCAAAAGCTTCGTCGCCCTTTTCTTCTTCTTTATAAAAACGCAAATTTTCTAGTAATAACACCTGCCCTGCCTCTAGTGCAGCCGCTTTATTTACCGCTTCATCTCCAATACAATCGTTTGCAAATTGAACCTCTACACCAAGTAGTGTAGACAAATGACCCACAATATGAATTAAAGAATATTTAGGCGTAGGACCGTCTTTTGGACGACCCAAATGACTCATTAATATAACTGATCCGCCATCCTTAATAATCTTTTGAATAGTAGGGATAGTAGCACGCATGCGCGTGTCATCGGTTATGTTATAAGCGTCGTCTAATGGAACATTAAAATCGACACGGATTAACGCTTTTTGACCGGCAAATGAATGACTAGAAAATTGGCTCATAATTATTTAGATATTAAGCCTGCAAAATATTTAACGGTACGTACCAATTGACTTACATAGCTCATTTCGTTATCGTACCAGCTTACTGTTTTAACAAGCTGTACATCGCCTTGTGTCATTACTTTTGTTTGCGTTGCATCAAATAATGAACCGTAAGAAATGCCAATAATATCAGTACTTACTAATTCATCTTCGGTGTAACCAAATGATTCGTCAGAAGCTTTTTTCATCGCTGCATTTACTTCTTCGGCAGTTACTTTTTTAGATAAAATAGTAGTTAGTTCAGTTAAAGAACCTGTGATAGTAGGAACACGTTGTGCAGAGCCATCTAATTTACCTTTTAAATTAGGTAGAACAAGGCCAATTGCTTTTGCAGCACCAGTGCTATTAGGCACAATGTTTTGTGCAGCAGCACGCGCTCTGCGTAAATCACCTTTAGGATGCGGTGCATCTAGGGTATTTTGGTCGTTGGTATAAGCATGAATAGTTGTCATGATACCTGTTACAATGCCGTAATTGTCATCTAACACTTTAGCCATAGGAGCTAGACAGTTAGTAGTACAAGAAGCTCCAGAAATAATAGTTTCTGAACCATCTAAAATATCGTGGTTTACATTAAATACAACGGTTTTCATTTCGCCAGTTGCTGGTGCAGAAATTACTACACGCTTAGCACCTGCTGTAATGTGTGCAGCAGCTTTTTCTTTATCGGTAAAAAATCCAGTAGACTCAATTACAACGTCTACACCATGCGCTCCCCAAGGAATTTGCGCTGGATCACGCTGTGCATATATTTTTACAGACTCACCATTTACAGTGATTGCATCTTCACTTGCTGTTACGGTAGCGTCAAAACGGCCTTGTGCACTGTCATACTTTAATAAGTGTGCAAGTACCTGCGGGCTTGTAAGGTCATTAATGGCAACGATTTCGATACCATCCATGTTATATATCTGACGGAAAACTAGGCGGCCAATACGACCAAATCCATTGATTGCTACTTTAACTGTACTCATTTTATTGCTTGTTTAATTGTATAAAAACGTAAAGAAGATGCAAATTTACGCCGAATAGCAGAAATTGCCCTTTTTTTTTAAATATAAATGAGAAATATTTGGGCGAGAAACCTTCACGCCTTATTTTTGCGTCCCGAATGACACATTTGGTCCCGGAGCGTTCGTCTAACGGTTAGGACCTCAGGTTTTCATCCTGGTAATACGGGTTCGATTCCCGTACGCTCTACAAAGCCTCCCATGCAAATGGGAGGCTTTTTTATTGCTACACAACGTCGAAAGCTCGCTTTCGTAAGTTGGGGAGCGATAAAAAAGCCAAACAAACACGTAGTGTTTGTTTGAAAAGCCTTGGGTAAGGTGCCCACCGAGGAAGTCGGCGGAAAGATTGAAGCGTCATTTCCAGTGCCAAAATCCAATGAACAATAAATCAAAATGTAGTGTTTTGATAAAGAAATGATCAATGAATAGTAAGAAGCTACTTGCCTAACTATTTGATAAAACCACCGACATTGAAAAAACCTAAAAAAGAAAACCTACCCACTAAAATTTGCGCTGCCTGCAAACGGCCTTTTACTTGGCGTAAAAAATGGGAACGTTGCTGGGATGAAGTACTCTATTGCAGCGAAGGGTGCAAGAAAAAAAGAAATAACTAGCGCTTACTAATTTTATTATGGGTAATGGCACGCTGTCTAGTGCATTTGAACCTACTAATAGCAGAACTCCTTTTAACCAGGTGCTTTTGACTTACCCCACTATTAACACGCTTACGCCATAAATTAAAACTACTGCGCTTTAAGTTGCGGCGCATAAGCTCAATTACCTGTGCCTCGGTAACGCCAAATTGAAAATGAATAGCCTCAAAAGGGGTACGGTCTTCCCAGGCCATTTCAATAATTCTATCGGTGGTAATTAAGTCCATTGTGGGTAATAACAATGGAATGACCGTTTGGTTTAAAAGCCTACAATTATTATTTAACCTCTGCAGCAATCAATTTGGCCTGAGCGGCAACGCCAGCTTCATTTACATGGATACCATCCTGGGTAAAAAGGCTTTTGTCATTAACGGTTAATCCAAAAAAGTCAAGCACTGTAATACCTTTTTTATTGCAAAAATCACTCACATACCTATTCCTTTCAATGACATCCGCGTGGTAAGCATCAAATGAATCTAGTTTATTGGGCACACGCCTAGCTGTAGTGTTAGCCCATACAAATTTAACCGATGGATTGTTTTTAGTAAGCAGCTTGTATACTTTACTAATATAAGATGCATACTCCGCTGGCGAATACAATACGCCATGAAGTCCATTATTAAAAAAGATATAATCGAATTTGTGTCCCGCCAATAAACCAGCAAGCTGTGGCATAAAGGTTGCATCACCCATGCTTAATGAGGTAGTTATTTTACTTACAACTGCTTTGTCTTTTAATAGGTTATTTACTACAGGATAGTAGCGCTCAACATGAGAATCTCCAATTAAAAGCACATTGGGTAAATTTTGTGCGGGCGTACTTTTTACAATCCACGAATGATTCCAACTAATAGTTTCGTTGTTATAACTTTTGGTTTGCGCTTTTAAAGTAATTGACGCCAACATCAATAAAAAGCAGATTGTATTTTTCATGAGATTTATTTTTTAAGTGAAGTAGATAATAGCTCAACAAAACCAGCGTCATTGGTAATACGCTCACCACTACAAAAGATACCCATTTTAGCACCTACCCACTTACCTGGTTTTGCCACAAAATTTGTTGTAGCTGTGGTTTTATTGACACCATCAGCACTATAAGAAAAACTAGCAATGGCGCCGGATTTTACCGATACATGCAAATAAATATTGCTACTTACATTTTGTGCAAGTACCTGCTTTTCTTCTTTGCCATTTTTTTCGGCTAATAAACAACGTGTAAATATTAATTGATTGCCGGCTGCTGTTTTTTCGAACCCTATATATGCATAACTAGATCCAAATAAAATTAAGCCCGCTTTTTCGCCTAATTGATTGGGTTTAAACCTTAACTTAACGGTAAACTCAAAACTATCGGCAGGAATTTTTTGCATGTATAAATTAGGCACATTCCATAAATTTTGCGTACTATCTAATTTTGTAACCGCATAAAAACGGTCTACCCCATTTAAATTCTTTTTCCAATGCGGCAAAGGATTAGCCTGCCACTGCCACAATAAATTTTGATTGAGGGCTTCGCTTAACAATATGTTTTTACCACCAGGCACCGGGTAACTTGATACAGGATTCCCAATTGGTGCATCTGATGGTTGCACTCCAATAATGGGCCAATCATTTTTCCAAACCATGGGTTGCAAATGCACAATTCTACCATATGCTTCTTTATCCTGAAAATGCAAAAACCAACTTTCGCCAGTAGGCGTTTGTACATATGCACCCTGGTGCGGCCCGTTGGTATTTGTTACACCCTGCTCCATTACCACGCGACGCTCATAAGGGCCATAAATATTTTTAGAGCGTAGCACCGTTTGCCATCCTGTTGCTACACCACCCGCTGGCGCAAAAATATAATACCAACCATTACGCTTATAAAACTTAGGCCCCTCAATGGTAGGGTCTAGTTCGTGTCCATCATAAATTAACTTACCAGCATCCACTACTTTATTGGCCTGGGCATTTAATTTTTTAATTACTAAAATACTTTTGATGCCAGCTCTACTTCCAGCATAAGCGTGTACTAAATAATTTTTACCATCGGTATCCCAAAGTGGACAAGGATCAATAAGCCCCTTGCCAGCTTCTACCAAAACAGGCGCCGACCATGGCCCCGCAATATTTTTTGCAGTAACTACATAAATACCAAAATCAGGATCGGGGTAATAAATATAAAATTGATTGTTATGAAATCGAATACTTGGCGCCCAAACACCACCGCCATGACGCACTGTATTAAAATGTTCTACCGGCGTAAGTGAAGTAAGCGCATGCCCAATTAATTGCCAGTGCACTAAATCGTATGATTTTAAAATAGGAAGGCCCGGCACATGATTAAAGCTTGACGCTGTCATATAATAAGCATCACCAACCCTTATAGCATCCGGGTCAGAATAATCGAGGGGCAACACCGGATTGGCATAGGTAAGCGCTTTATTTGACTGCGCCTGAGCCGCAGAAATACCTATACATAAAAGGCATGAAAAAAATATCCGTTGTAACATCCTGTAATTTAACATATTAACGATTTCGTAATGCAATGTGCATTATATATAGAATAAATATAATTAAAATTGCAACTTAATTAATTATGAAACTAAGGGACTCATTCAATGAAAAAACTATTTACCAGCATGCTGCTTGTTGTAGCATTACTAGGATGTAAGAAAAACGACACCACAACACCTACACCAGTAACAACTTATGTACATGTACCAGCAGCATTTGTTATCAAAGAAGATTTTGAAATGGGAACCAAAGCGGCCTATGCAATTGGCCCTGTTACCATCAAAACAGGCATCTGGTCTTTTGATGATGCACTACTTGGCAAGCTAGCCACCGATATCAAAAACAACACACAATCTGTTAGGCTTAGAACCGGAAAAATTGAAATGAATTTTGACATTGATAGTGTATCAATGATTAAAATTAACCACGCCAAATTTGGAAGCGATGGTAATTCAGAACTTACAGTTTGGATGTCTACAGATAAAGGTGCGAGCTACACACAAATTGGAAATGCACTTACTACAAATAGTAGCACATTTATTACCGATTCAATAAAAATTACTGGCAATAAACCAGCAAGATTTCAAATTAGAAAAATTGGCACTACTCGTGTAAACATTGATGATATTATTTTTATTGGTGCTGGAAAGCCTGGCATCACATTTAATGAACCCGCAGACAATACGCCTGACACAACCAATTACGGCACTCCAGCTGCAGGTAGAGACCTCCCTTCAGGAACTGGGCCCGATGTTCCACCAACTGATGGCGACAACAGCAATATGCTTTTCGGAAATCCTTCTAACGCTACCAATAGCGCCGCTGTCACAGAAAATTATTTAATTGATAAAAAGTATTATGTTATTTCCTATAGTAGTGCAAGAGCTACACCCAACTGGGTTTCATGGCATTTAGATGAAACCAATATTGGAACTACATCTAGGCAAGATAATTTTGCAGCATTTTTAGGTTTGCCTACCGGCTATTATCAAGTGCAAAGCAATAGCTATAGTGGTTCGGGATTTGATAGAGGACACAACTGCCCTTCTGCAGATAGAACAAGCTCGGTAGAAGCAAACAGTTCTACTTTTTTAATGACCAATATGATTCCGCAAGCGCCACAAAACAATCAACGTGCTTGGGCCGATTTAGAAACCTATTTACGCGGAGAAGTAAAAAAAGGATATGAAGTGTATACCATTATGGGCAGCTATGGCAAGGGTGGAACTGGAAGCAATGGCTACGCCGAAACCATTAACAATGGAAAAGTAACCGTACCAAAAAGAGTATGGAAAATAGCAATTATTCTACCAACAGGAAATAGTGACTTATTACGAACCAATGGCGATACTAGAATACTTGCTGTAGATACTCCAAATGAAAATGCGCTTGATACAGACTGGAAAAAATACATAACCACAGTTGATTTAATTGAAAAAGCAACAGGCTATGATTTCTTATCCAAGCTGAGTGCCGATTTACAGAAAAAATTACAAGCTAAGATATTTATACCATAGTTAATCGACGGTAATTTCATCACAAAAAAGCCAAGCTTTACCGCCATTACCGGCGTGCCAGCTAGGACATACACCTGTGTTGTTAGCTACTACTCTTACAAATCTTGTGCGCGCTTTTTTAGCTACTGTAATTTTTACAATGCCTGCTGCTTCTGAAGTTTTAGGTGCCGTTACCTTTTGTGTATTTAACAATTGATAGTTTTTACCATCCACCGATGTATACACACTAAATGATTTTGGCAAAAAGATCCACTCGCTATGTCTTTTTAAAAAAGAACCAGATACTTTATTGATAGACTTTACAGTTCCTAAATCAATAACGGCTTCAATATTTTTTTGCTCAAACCCTAACCAGTTTTTATGAAAGTTTTTAGCATCACCGGCAATACCATCCACTAAACTTACAGGACCCATGGCGCTATACTGCGCTGCATAATTTGGCGCAAGCGTAAGCGAATGCTTTCCTTTAACTATGGTAAGTTCTGATGTTTCACTTGGCATTTTACCAGGTACATAACTTACTGCTTTAATTAAACCACTACGTGTAACCAATATAGGAGAAGCATACACCGCCGAACCTAAATTAGGCTCAGAGCCATCGGTGGTAAAACGAATGGTAGCATTATTTTCAGTGCTTGCAATAGCAACGCGTTCAGATACACCCGATACCACTTTAGATTTTAGTTTGGCTTCGTCAGCGTTACCTATTTGTGGCGCAGTCGCTAGCGACTGCGCTGTGCCTTGTAAATTTAAAACATACACGCTAGCACGCCCTGGATTACTAGGCGGCACCGAAGGAAAGTAAATCACCAAACCTTCTTCTGTTTGATGCCATTCAAGTGGGGTATCAAATCCACTAAGCATGATTTTAGTACCTGGTGCTGGTTTAACTTTTTTAAGTGTCATAGATGTTTTTGGCCATCCATTTATATACACCAATAATTTTCCAGCAGCTGTTGTAGCATATCTAACATTAGCACCTTCGCCAAAACTATCCCAGGTTTTTGCGCCATACACTGCTGCACCATTAATGCGCATCCACTCGCCTATTTCTTTTAAACGAAGCACACTTGAATCTGGAAATAAACCTGCAGCTGTTGGCCCAATATTGAGCAGGTAATTACCACCCTTAGAAGCGATGTCTACTAAATTCCAAACCAATTGATTGCTTGACTTAAAATTATTGTCATTTTTATTAAAACCCCAATGATCGTTCATCGTCATACAACTCTCCCAATCTTCGGTAGATTTTTCGGTTAATATTTCCTGCTCTGGCGTTCCAAAATCACCAGCAGCATCATTGATATTCATACCCTGCATACCATTGCGACCCTTACTTACACGGTTATTGACAATTAAATTAGGTTTTAAGGTTAAGAGCCACTGATACAAAGAATCGCCTTTTGGTTTGGTCCATTCATCTACCCACTCACCGTCAAACCATAAAACACCCGGGTCATATTTTGTAACAAGTTCTTCTAAACAAGGACGCAAATACTCCTGATTATACCTATTAATATCATTTTTATTTTCGAGTGGATGATGCCAATCCATAATTGAATGGTACATACAAAATACAACACCATATTTTTTACAAGCATCACTTAATTCTTTCATGATGTCGCGCTTAAATGGTGTTTTATCCATTACATCATAATCAGAAACTTTACTATCCCATAAACAAAATCCATCATGGTGCTTAGACGTGATAACAATATATTTCATGCCCGCATCTTTGGCCATGGCCACCCAGCTATCTGCATTAAATGAAGTTGGATTAAAAGAAGCTGCATACTTTTCATATTCTGGAATTGGAATATTAGCCGTATTCATGATCCACTCGGCATGGTTTTTATCACCTTTATATTCGCCAGCAGGCACTGCGTAAATGCCCCAGTGAATAAACATCCCAAATCTAGCATCACGCCACCACTGCATACGCGCGTCTTTAGAAAGTGCTTGAGCAAAACTTGAAAGCGCAAAGCAAACCCCAATAATAAGGGCAATACATTTTTTCATAGTAAATATTTGTAGCTTAAATATAGCACTAACAAAAGAGCACGAAGCCTCAAAAGCTGCTATTTTATTAACAATCTAAAGGTCAAATTTACCCGAAGGCCTTTTACCTTTTTAGAGGGTGGCAGTGCATGGTACCAGTGCTGCTGGATTGGGCCGCGCATATCTAAAACAGAGCCTGACTCTAATAGGGCCTCTATTTTTTGGGCAGTTACTGCGTGTTTAAAAGCAAATTTTCGGGGAGCGCCAAAACTTACGGAGGCGATAGAGCTTTCAGGCACTATTTCTTTTTCATTATCGCGGTGCCAAGACATACCCTCGTCACCAGCATGGTATAAGTTTAAAAGGCAAGCATTGTAGGTGGCACCCGTTTGCTTTTCTACTTTTTCTTTAATAGATAATAAAAACGGAGTCCATGGTAAAGGATCTTTTGTTTTACCCGCATAAGTATAACTGATACCCTCACCAGCATACCAAGCCACTTTTCGTTTGGTGGTAATTTGTTTTCCAAACATAATTACCTGATCATGCTGCCACTCAATATTTTGTAATAGTTCTTGTAATAAGTTTTGAGCCTCAGTTCCATCAAATACCAATGGATAATAAATAGCCTCGCCATCGGTATTAATAATTATTTGAGGATCTGCAAACATTGTAACTTACTTTTGGGTATGGAAAAGATGTTGCTACTTTTTGATAGCGGATGTAAATTATGCAATAGTAGCATCAAATTTGTTACCAAAGGTGACAAGAAGCAGCAAATAAAACAAATTCCACTATCCAGTTCAGAAGGTCTAGCTATAATTGCTAATTACCCTTCATTACAAAACATCAATTCGATAATTTTTATTGCAAACAACAAGTTGTTTATAGAATCGGATGCCATTATTGAAATAGCTAAACAACTAACCTTCCCTTATAAACTTTTAGCTGCAGGTAGGCTTGTACCCAAAAAGTGGAGAGACAATATTTACCGCTGGATTGCCAAAAACAGATACCAATGGTTTGGAAGGATCTAACTGCTAGTGCTATTTGTTATACTCACTATAAAACTGGTGCATTGTATTAAATGAACCATAAGGTTTTAAATCATTTAATAATTGATGCAATCTATCCACGAGCTGCCTCCCTGCATACTTTGTAGTATACGCCGGAAGGCCATAGCCTGTTACATCTACAAATTCCCAAGGGTGAAAATACAAACTCAAATAACCATCTTTTTGTAATGCCTGCTTGCATAAATGCAAATAATAACTGTAGGGGAAATTTTTAAAACTTAACCAAAAAAGCGGAAGCCTTAGATTCGCTGACACCGATGCAGGAATTCGAAACATTCCCTCTTCAACAAAACAAGTTCTGGGTTTATGTAAATGATTGTACCTGCCAGGTAGCCATGTAGGATTCATAGATGCATCATAACTGTAACCTGCATTTTTTATTGCCTCCATAGGCACTTGTTTCATACGTGGCATTCGAAGCCCTGTTACTGGCTTACCCGTAATTTGCTCGAGCCTTACTCTTGAACTTTGCAAATGCTCAAGTTCAAAAAAACTATGATAATAGGTATGAGAGGCAATTTCATGCTTATCCGATAAAGCCTTTATGCTAGAAGAAAAATGATCTGCAAAATTGGCTGTCGTAAAAAGTGTAGTAGAAAAACCTGATTGATTTAATAGTGGAGTGATCGCTTCAAGACCGCTGAATCCAATTTCTAATTGTTTTTCCGATGGTATCGTAAAGCCATACTCGAGCGGCATATCAAATTCTTCAACATCAAAACTAATTGAAATTTGAGGTGTCATAGTTTGGCTGCTTTCACTAAATATTGAGGGCGGTTTTTACTTTGTTCGAAAAGCTTACCCAAATATATGCCAACAATACCAAGCATCATCAGTATAATACCCCCAAAAAAGGCAAGGGTTGCAACAATAGAAGCCCAACCATGTACTTCTGTACCACTATAAAACGCATAAATAATATAGGGAATGTAAAGCACAGATAATATCGCAAAAGTAAAACCCATGTATGCCGCAAAGTAAAGCGGCTTGTTACTAAATGTTGCAATACCGGTAATGGCAAATTTCAACATTTTTTTAGTAGAGTATTTTGTAACACCAGTATGTCTTGCCTGAGGCTCGTATTCGATTTTTGTTTGTTTAAAACCAATCCATTTAACAAGCCCTCTGTAAAATATTTCTTGATCAGGCATTAACAGTAATGCATCAAGGGTTTTTCTATTCATGAGTCTAAAATCTGCAGAGCCTGGTTCAATTTCGATTTCAGATAAGTAATTCATTAATTTATAAAATAAATTAGCCGTATGTTTTTTGGCAAACGAAATATGCTCATTATCTTTTCTAACGGTGTATACAACATCATACCCCTCTTCGTGGGCTTTTAACAATGCAGGAATTAATGCTGGTGGATGTTGCATATCGGCATCCATCATAATGACTATATCTGCAGAAGAAGCATCCAGTCCGGCTTTTAATGCGTTTTGATGTCCAAAATTTCGGGACAAAGAAATATAAAATACATTGTCATGAAGAGCCGATAATGCATGTATGGCCTCTAGCGTTCCATCGGTACTACCATCGTCAACAAACAAAACCTTGAAATCATAGCTTGTTTCAGCAATTGAATTATGTATTGCACTATAAATTACAGGAATGTTATGCTCTTCATTGTGCGCAGGAATTACTATTTCAACTAACTTATTCATGCCAATTTGTTTTTAAACTGACTAAACAAGAGTATGTACACAACAGCAAGCCAAGCTACAAAACATGGCAGCGCCTTTAGTGAATAACGTAGTATATACTGCTCTCTAATAAATCTTGGAAACAAATCGGTAGGCGAAAAAATGGTAAGCAGTAGCATTAGCACCAATAAAACTTTATACGGAAAAGTATCTTTATATGACTGCTGTACATGCCATATTAAATAGCCTATAACAGCAATTACAAATGTTGGCGACTCTGCAGAAGAACTAAATATCACAAGTCCGATGAGTAATAATGCCAAATAATTAAGCCTATATAATGGATTACTCCATAAGCTAAATCGCAGAAGCGGCAATAACATAAGTATCCCCGCAGGAACCGTTACAAACATATTGGGCATTTCGTACACACCAAAAATTCTACGAATCATACCCATTACAGATATGTCTTGCATGCCAGCAAACATGCTAGACTCAATATTTTGTCCATTTTTTTCAATTAATACTTCATACCAATCGATGTAGGAATCCATAATAAATTGAGGAGAAGATATAAGCATGGGCAAGCAAACAAGAACAGCTAACCAAACAATTCCAGTATAAATAAATTTTTTCTTGTGTGGCGTAAATAAGAAAAACAATAACCCAACAACACTATAAATCTTAATCAGTGTTCCTACAACAATAAAAAAAGTTCCAAGCCAAATATTTTCTTTTTCGATGGCAGTAAAACCTAATAGTATCATGCCACATAGCATGGGATTGAACTGAACAGAATGCACTGATGTAATGAGTTCAAAAACACCAATCAATAAAATAAATTGAATGCTTTTTTCAGATAAAGGCAATTGCTTGATTGCGTAAAACAAAAAGCCTACATTTAAAAGACACCATAAGAAACAACCAACATAAACAGGAAGTAATGCAAATGGTGCAATAAGCATACTAAATAGTGGACCGTAATGATTAACGTCACTATATTCTAAAGGATAAGAGAGATACAAATGCTTTTGCTCGAGGGTATGCCAGAAGACCTGCTTATATATAAGAAAATTATTAATATCACCAAGCCCTCTGCTTATTTCGGCAATACATGCCAGCATTGGGAATAAATACCAAATAACATTAATTAGTATTGTTCTGTTAGTACCTGAGATTATATTTTTTACCGATAGACCCATGCCTATCGGTAAAATAGGTAAAAATTTCGGTCATAGTCAATAAAAAACCGGTAAAAGTATATTTTTAGTCAAATATGTTAAACAAAGTATATGTTTATTAAGTATTACTTAATTGAACAGTTTGGTGCATCTCCGGAATAATCACTTCCTTAAAACCTTTACGCTCTAACCTTTTAGCAAAATCCTGCTGCACTTCATAGTCACCATGTACTATAAATAGTTGTGATACTAAATCCGGGTTTTGACAACTCAAGTACTGACACAAATCTTCATAATCACCATGTGCAGACATACTGCGCATCTGACCAATTTCGGCTGCAACCTTATAATATTCGCCATAAATTTTTACTTCTTCTACACCACTAGACAATCTTCCACCTAATGACCTTGGTTCACAATAACCAACAATTAAAATGGTGTTATCTCTGCTCCCAATATTATTCATGATATGGTGCTTTACCCTACCGGCATCTGCCATACCACTCGCCGAAATAATCACACATGGCTGATCCAGTGTATTGAGTCTTTTACTTTCCTCTACCGAACTTATAAAAGTAAGCCCATCAAAATCAAATGGATCATTGTCATGCTCCATTATTTTTCTGATGGTTTTATTAAAGTATTGCGGATAACGTTTTAATAATTCAGTAGCTTCTTTACTTAATGGACTGTCCACAAAAATTGGAATACGAGGCAACCTCTTTTCGATACTTAACTGATTAAGCGCGTACAATAACTCTTGAGTTCGGCCCACACTAAACGCTGGAATAATTAATTTTCCTTTTTTATGGATACAAGTTTTTTCGATCCAAGATAAAAGACTGTCCGGAGTGCCGTGCACTTCGTCGTGTAGTTTATTGCCGTATGTGCTTTCTATAATAATATAATTGGCTTGCGGGAAAACAGCAGGTGCTCTTAAAATAGCATCGTTGTAACGTCCAATATCTCCACTAAAACTAAGCTGCTTGGTTTCGCCGTTTTCAGTAATTTTTAAATGCACCGATGCACTGCCAATAATATGACCAGCATCAGTAAATAAAAGCTCTACGCCAGGCGCAATGCTTGTCCATTTGTCGTAGGCGGCAACTTCAAATAAAGTGAGCGCTTCTGCTGCGTCTTCTAAATCATATAAAGCCTCAAACGGAGGAAGCCCTTGCTTGGCTCTACGTTTATTAATAAATTTTGTGTCGTCTCTTTGTATAACAGCAGAGTCTTCAAGTAAAACAGCTGCTAAATCTTTGGTAGCTGGCGTTGCAAATATCTTTCCTCTAAAACCATCTTTATATAGCTTAGGTATGAGACCCGAATGATCAATATGCGCATGTGATAACACTAAAATATCTACACTAGCTGCTTCAAACCCAAGGGTACTATTCATTACTTGCGTGTCTCTGCCCATTCCCTGAAACATCCCACAGTCAAGTAAGATTTTAAAACCACTTTTAAGTGTAATTAAATGTTTTGAACCTGTAACTGTTTGCGCTGCTCCGTGGAAGGAAATTTTCATGTAAACTATTTTGATTTGAGACTTTTGGATGCCTTTGCTTTAAGACTCCATGTAATAAAAAATTCGGCAACAACTTCGCCGTTCTGATTTACGCCAGTAGATTTACTTACAAGCGTAACACCTTCTCCTGTTTCTTTAGCTGTTTTAACAATATCAATAATGGCGTCGCCATCAGAACAAGTAAACGTAATAACGCCCACCGCTTTTTTATAAAAATGAGATTCCATTTTTACCACTAGCATACTAATGGCCGGATCAGATTTATAAATATTGGCAAGACATAAAATACCACTGCTAAATTCGGCGGCCATTGATAAAACTGCAAAATACATAGACCCAAATGGGTTTTGTGTAAGCCACTTGTACTTTACTTGCACTGCAGCCTGGCCAGGTTCTAATTGAATGAGTTTAAGGCCCGCTAAAAATCCCATAGGAAGCTTAACCAGCATATACAACCAGAATTTAACTGGATGCATAATTAATGCGTGAAACGCAGTAAAATTAGGTGTCATAAAAAACTAGTTTAACCTAAAAGAAGTAATGCCAATATGTAATCGGAAATTAAAATTAAAATGCAACTTACTACAACGGCACTGGTACTTGCTCTACCAATTTCGAGTGCACCGCCTTTTACGTAATATCCATAATACGCAGAAATGGTACTAATAATAAATGCAAATGTGTAGGCTTTATAAAGAGCAAAATTGATATAAAAAGTATTTAAATTTTCGCGCAGGCCTGCATCGTAAATATCTGTAGAAATTAAACCCGTGTAATGTCCTGCCAAACGACCTCCCCAAATACCAAGTGCCACAGATAGCGTAATGAGGCAAGGTATCACGAGCATGGATGCGATAATTTTAGGTAGTATCAAATAACTTTTGGTATTGATACCCATAATTTCAAGTGCATCTATTTGTTCACTCACACGCATGTTACCAAGTTCACTGGCTATTTTACTGCCCGCAACTCCAGCAAGTACAATACATACAACAGTTGGCGATAATTCAAGTAGTAATCCATCACGCACAATTTGAGCAATGGTAGAAAGCGGCACAAGTGGGCTAACCAACTGATAGGTTGTTTGCACGGTTGTAACAGCACCTAAAAAAACAGAAATAATAACAACAATGGGTAAAGAACCGATGCCAATTTCTACTGCTTGATGCACAAACTCCTTCCAATACATACGCAGGTTTTCGGGCTTTGTAAACATGCCTTTTAACATGAGCAAATAATTCCCGAAATGCGTAATTAAGTTCATATGCTAGAATAAGGTAACTATTTGTTTTTCTTTTTGAGGCGCTTCCACCAGCTACTACGCTGAACGGCATCATCCGTATCAATACGCGATTTTAACTGCGCATCAACTACTGCAACAAGTGCCATATTAATGATACTTCTTACAGAGCTACCCAATTGTAATACATGTACAGGCTTTTTAAGACCTAATAAAATTGGACCAATCGCATCTGCGCCACCAATTTCTTTTAATAAATTATAAGCAACGTTACCTGAAGTTAAATTAGGGAATATAAGTACGTTAACGTCCTCATCCACTAAATCACTAAAGCCGTAATTGTCTTTTAATATTTCTTTATTGAAAGCCATACTTGCCTGCATTTCACCATCCACAATTAATGACGGATTGCGCTGCTTTAAAATGCGCGTAGCTTCTGCAACTGTTTTTGCTTCTGGCGAATCTGAACTACCAAAGTTGCTATAACTAAGCATCGCTATGCGCGGTGTGATGTTAAAGTTTCTTACTTCTTTAGCAACCATCATGGCAATATCAGCTAGCTCCTCTGCATTTGGATTAAAATTAACCGTTGTGTCCGCTAAAAATATAGGGCCACGTTTGGTTAATAATAAATACATGCCCGCAATTTTTTTAACGCCTTCTTCAGTACCAATAATTTGAAGCGCTGGCCTAATGGCTTCGGCATAATTTTTAGTAAGTCCAGAAAGCATTGCGTCCGCATCACCGGTTTCAACCATCATACAACCAAAATGGTTGCGGTCTTTCATTATTTTAATGCTCTCGTAATGGTTAAATCCTTTACGCTGACGTTTTTTAAAGAACAACTCACCATAAAATTCGCGTTTAGCTTCTTGTTCATCACTGCGTGAATCGATGATAGGAATATCTGTAAGGTCAATATTATGTTCTTCAGCAATCGCTTTAATTTTGATTGGATCACCAAGTAATATTGGATAAGCAATACCATCATCATAAATGATGCTTGCTGCTTTTAATACTTTTTGATTGTCCGCTTCTGCAAATACTAAACGCTTAGGATCACGTCTAGCTTTGTTACCAATAACACGTATGAGTTGATTATCGAGTCCTAAACGCTTATTTAATTGAAGCGTATATGCATCCCAGTTTTGAATAGGCTTTTGCGCTACGCCAGATTCTACTGCCGCTTTTGCAACCGCAGGCGCAACCGTAGAAAGTAAACGAGGGTCTAGTGGTTTTGGAATAATATACTCCGGACCAAAACTCATACTGCTTTGGTTATACGCTAGGTTTACGATATCAGGTACTGCTGTTTTAGCAAGTTCTGCTAAAGCCTTTACTGCAGCTAGTTTCATGGCTTCATTAATTTTTGTAGCGCGCACATCTAGTGCACCTCTAAAAATGTAAGGGAAGCCTAATACATTGTTTACTTGGTTTGGATAATCGGTACGGCCCGTTGCCATGATAATATCTTTACGCACTGCTGTTGCATCTTCGTAAGAGATTTCAGGATCCGGATTAGCCATGGCAAAAACAATTGGATTTTTGGCCATCGATTTTACCATTTCTTGTGTGACTACACCACCTATACTTAAACCTAAAAAAACATCCGCATCACGCATCGCTTTTACAAGGGTGCTATCAGATTTTTTTACAGCAAACTTTTTACGGGTTGTGTCTAAATCGGTACGGCCTTCGTGCAAAACGCCATCTTTATCAAACATGATAAAGTTTTCGTAACGCGCGCCGAGTGCCACATACAACTGTACACAAGCCATTGCAGCTGCACCAGCTCCGTTCACTACAAAACGTACACGATCTATTTTCTTTTTTTGAAGTTCCAATGCATTTAAAAGTGCAGCGCCGCTAATGATCGCTGTTCCGTGCTGATCATCATGCATCACCGGAATTTTCATTTGCTCTTTGAGCTGCTGCTCGATGTAAAAACATTCGGGCGCTTTAATATCTTCCAAATTGATCCCACCAAATGTTGGCTCCAATGCTTTTACAATTTGAACAAACTTTTCGGGATCCTTCTCGTTTATTTCAATATCAAAAACGTCAATGTCTGCAAATATTTTAAAGAGTACACCCTTTCCTTCCATAACCGGCTTACTAGCTTCTGGACCAATATCACCAAGCCCGAGCACTGCGGTTCCGTTTGTAATTACAGCTACTAAATTTCCTTTAGCTGTGTATTTATATACCTCTTCAATGTTTTCATGAATTTCTTTACAAGGCTCTGCAACCCCTGGGCTATAAGCAAGCGACAAGTCTCGCTGGGTTTTAGCCTCTTTTGTAGGCACTACCTCTATCTTACCCGGTCTTCCACTTGCGTGGTATTCGAGGGCTTGTTCTCTGCGGAGGTCATTGTTTTTTGCCATCTGTATTGTTTTGTTCGAATTACAAATTTACCATTAATTCTTAAAGGCTAACACTTGTTTGCCTAAAATACGTAAAACCCTATATATGAGCGGTTGCGCCCAGCCAGGCCATCATACCCATGCCTATTTCAATGGCATTTTCATCAACATTAAAGTGCGGGGTATGTACATTATGTATAATGCCAGCAGCCTCATCACGCACACCTAGTCTAAAAAAGCAACCCGGAATTTGCTGGGTATAGTAACCAAAATCTTCGGCACCCATACGCATTTCTGTTTCTAAAACATTGTGGGCACCCATATAATCATCTGCTAATTTCCATGCTGTTTCGGTAAATGCAGGATCGTTGTCTACGGTTGGGTAACCAACATCAATAAGCACGTCAATAGTGGCGCCCATCGATTCGGCAACACCTTTTGCAGTTTTGGTAATTAATTCATGTGCCTTATAGCGCCAGGTTTCATCCATGGCTCTAAAAGTTCCCATCAGTTTTACTTCTGAAGGAATTACGTTAGTAGTATTACCGCCTTGCACCGAGCATATAGAAAGTACAGATGGTGAAACAGGATTTCTGTTGCGTGAAATAATTTGTTGTAAACTAATAATAACGTGTGATGCAATTAAAATAGTATCAGGTGCTAAATGCGGAGATGCTGCGTGACCTCCCGGACCTTTAATGGTCATATAAATTTCATCGGCACTTGCCATCACACGGCCTTTTCTAAAACTTAACTTACCCGTCTCAAGTCCTGGATGCACATGCAGCGCAACAATTGCTTCGGGTGCTGGATTTTGAAGCGCGCCATCTCTAATCATATAACTCGCACCACCCGGATTTTTTTCTTCACCGGGTTGGAAAAATAATTTTACAGTACCTTCCCAACTATCTTTTGTTGCGAGTAAAATTTTTGCAGCACCAAGCAAAATAGAGGTATGTACATCATGGCCACAAGCGTGCATAACGCCTGGTACCGTTGACTTGTAGGGCACGTCGTTTTCTTCTTGAATAGGAAGCGCGTCCATGTCTGCGCGAAGTGCCATTACCCTGCTAGCAGGATTTTTTCCTTCAATAATAGCTACAAGTCCTGTGGTTGCTTTTTCTTCAGCAGCAATTCCCATTTCTAATAACTGCGCTTTAACATAGGCAGCCGTTTTAAATTCTTTGTAGCTCAACTCGGGGTTTGCATGCAAATGATGACGCACTGCAATTTGTGCAGGCGCAAACTCTTTTGCCAATGCTTTAATTTTTTCTTGTAATTGACTCATATATAATTTGTCATTTATTAATCGATATCATCTAAACTCACTTCTATAACATCCTCCACCACATACATGCCTGTTGGAAAAATAGAGAGCATTAATTTTCTATCCTTTTCTGCGTCTTCTCTTTTTATATAATCACCTACACGCACTTTAAACAAAGGAGCCTGATAAGTTGTATATACTTTTTGATCTGGAAACTTTGATTGCACAGCAGCTTTTGCATTAAATGCTTGATCGCGACTGTTGGTGCTTGTAATTTGAATTCTAAAACCTTTTACTTTTCCATTACTAGTTAATACCGATGTACGTTTGTTTATAAAGGCTTGCTTTTGTGATAATATATCTAGGCGTGGATCTTTGATAACAACAATGGTATCTGCCGCACTAGCGCCCACCGCAAAAAACAAGGCGGCGATAAAAAAGGCGATAGAACAAATATTGTTATTTTTCATTACAAACAATTTGTAGTGTTACCAAGTTACAACATTAATAGTTTCCAGTACCTGAAGCGCCCGAAACAATGGCTACACTTGCACTGCAACCCAGTCTGGTAGCACCCGCAGCAACAAGTGCGCTCGCAAAAGCAAAATCTCTAATGCCGCCCGACGCTTTTATTTGAACATTAGAAGGTAAATGTGCTTTAAATAATTGAACCGCCTCGATGGTTGCTCCTTTTTCGGCGTAGCCTGTAGACGTTTTTAAATAATCGATCCCTGCTACTCCATACAATTCGCAACACTTAATAATTTCATCGTTGGTTAGTATGCCCGATTCAATAATTACCTTAATAACTTTTTCTTTACTTCTAATAATGGGTAAAATATGACCCAGCTCATTAGCTAAATAGGCCCAGTCGGCATTTTTAATAGCACTAATATTTGCCACTACATCTAGTTCATCGGCACCATCCACTACTGCTAAAATAATTTCAGCAATCTTTGATTCGACAGCGTTATAGCCAAATGGAAAACCAATAACAGTTGCTACTTTAACAGGTGTGCCCGCCACAAGTGCTTTTGCTGTTTTAACAAAATTGGGTGGCACGCATACGGCCGCAAAACCATACTCAACCGCTTCGGCACATAACTTTTCTATATCTGCAACAAGTGTTGTAGGTTTTAAAATCGTATGGTCGATGTAGGCGTTTAATGTCATCAATAAAAAATTAAATTAATCAGCGTCTCTACCGTGGCAAGCTTTATATTTTTTGCCACTGCCGCAAGGACAAGGATCGTTTCTTCCAATTTTTGGACCCACACTAATAGGCTGTTGCTTTTCTGGTGTTGGATCGTAATAATCATTTTCGGTTGAAGGCGCACCCGCATCTTGCTTGGTAACGCTCATCTTACTCATGTCGGTTTTTTGTTGACGTCCTTCTTGAACCTGATCCGTTTCTGTTAATGGAATGGTTGCATGACATAAAAATTCAATGATGTCTTTGTTCACTTCAGTGTCCATTTTTTTGAACAACTCAAAAGCTTCCATTTTATAAATAACGAGTGGATCTTTTTGTTCGTAAGTAGCCGTTTGTACACTTTGCTTTAAATCATCCATTGCACGCAGGTGTTCTTTCCATGCATTATCGATATGCGCAAGTGCAATGGTTCTTTCCAGTGCATTGATTAGCGCTGCACCATTTGTAGCCAATGTCTTGTCCATATTACCAAGCACTTCCATGGCTTTTTTACCATCGGTGAACGGAACAATTACATTTTCGATATGATTGCCTTGTTGTAAACGAATACGCTTAAATACCGGCAT
>Ga0209358_10000720_pt1 | contig 28211 bp, 4 predicted proteins | sample LauGreFa1BDMLBSN_2_FD_187574 | JGI IMG/M metagenome (GOLD analysis project Ga0209358, IMG submission 187574) | Freshwater lake microbial communities from Lake Michigan, USA - Fa13.BD.MLB.SN (SPAdes) (version 2) | ecosystem: Environmental > Aquatic > Freshwater > Lake | place: Lake Michigan, USA...
ACTATAGGGTCATTACTTGATGAATAAGATTCTAACCATCTATTGAACCAGCTTACATCTTTTGTTTTACCAGATAAGATATCAGATATTTTATCTTCATTAAGTACATAAGTATTATATTGTTGAACAAATCTATCTAATACTTCTTTTGGAACACCTTTTTGGTAAAGTCTTTCCAAATCAGCATCTGTTATAGTATTGCTAATAACTTTATTATACAAGTCAGTAACTTCATTTTCTTGTTCCTCAAGAGGTAGTTTTTTTAGAGCTATCTTTAAGTTATCATTTAACTGGTTTTGAACAAAGTCTGTCATGTAACCAGTAATCTGAACAAAAAGTTGAACATTATTTTTCTTATATATTTCTCCAATCTTTTTAACAATCATGGTTGAATTGTTCAAAACTTCATTTAGAGTTTGATAAAATAAACCATCTGTACCTATTGTATAGTCTTCAAGGATTTCATTTATTTCATTTATTAAACCTATCCAAGAATTTGCTGTAGAACTATATAAAGCAAGTAAAGCAACAACATTTCTATTGTTTATTAAAGATGCATTTTCATCAATAACTCTAAGCTCACCTAATGTGTTTATACTTGCACTTTTGATACGGTCAATACTGTTAACAAGAGCAGTTGCTTTTATCAAGGCAAGTTCTTGTAATTTTTCTTCAGCATTAATTGCATTTTCAATTATTGATTCCGGTGAAACATTATTTGTAGGATTAACATCTTGGAACCCTTTTAAACTTTTATCTACAGCAGGTAATAATTCTGTGTTACCTTCTTTTAATAAAGCTCTTTGCAACATTGCTTTATTTACGCTGTCCTTACCAGTATTAAACTCTCTAGCTTTATTTAAAGTAGCTTTACCATTCAAGTAAGTATAGTTTACTATAGACTGGACTGCTTCTGGAGAGGAATTCTTTAATAAATCTTCCGCTCTTTCTACTACTTCTTTATAATACATTACTACATCAGCTTCAGTAATTGGTTTAGTTCCTAAATCAAGGTCTATTTCTGTATCACTAAGTAATATATCTCCTAAGTCAGAGATAGTTGTTGCTGAACTTAGGTTTTTTACATTTACACCAGTCCCAAATGTCTCACGTAAAAACTTTTTTAATGCAGCTAATAACTGATTAATAAATGCTGCAAAACCTTCTGATGCAACTTTATCATTAACTTTATTTACAGCATCTAATTGTAAAGCATAAACTAAAACTTCTTCTTTAAAAAGAGGTGTGTCTTGACCAAGTTCAGGATATAATTTTTTAACATGAGCAATTATTGTTTGACCTTCATCTGTTTCTGACAGTGATGCAAATAAATTTTCAAATAATTCTGGGTTAGATCTTCTAATACCTTGTATAAAAGGATGTGAGAATTCATGTAGAACAGTGTTAATATTTACATTATCTCCTACAAAATAAACACCTCCTGCAAAATAAAATGCAGGCTCTCCCATATAAGGTTTAGAACTATTTTCTAAGATTTTTTGTGCTTCTTCAGGTGATACGCTAAAGAAATCTGTATTCATTTGAGCAGCAAGTTTTTTTGCAAGTACTTCAGCAACTTCTTTAGTTCTTGCATTATTTACTGACTCAAGATCAATGTTTAATGTTTGTGGTTCTTCACTGTTTAATTGAAAGTATGTAAACTGTGGAAATGATTCTGAAAGATCTGTAGGTTGATGTAAGACATAATCTTGTTGATCTTTAGGTCTAGCAAACATTCTTTCTCTACTACTCAAAGGTGACAAACTAAGTTTACCTTTAAATATAACAGCAGTACTTTTATGTATACCTTTTGAACCACCAGTGTCAATATTGTCTTTATGTACAAAAAAATCTACAGCCATGTGATTCTGACTTGTTGCTTTTACAATATTGCCATCTTTATCTCTAAGATTGTATGCAGTAATCCAACCATTTCCTCTATTAAAATCTCTTGATAAAACTTCAACAGTGAGACCTTCTTTAGGAATTAAAAAAGCATAAGTTGTATATTCTTTAGCATCACTATCCCAACCATAATGATAAGGTACACCATTTATAGATTCAACTTTTTCAAGCATAACCTCATAGTCTTCTTTATTCTGTACAGAAAAATCAATATCATGTATAGGTTCTTCTGAACTTCTATATATTGCGTCTCCTTGTGCAGCAATAGCAAGTGATCCTGTAAGTTTAGCATTTAGTTTACTAAATACATTTATGATATCTTGAGCAAATTCATTACCTGATAATGCTTTCTCATAGTCTAATTTAGCAGTAGATGTGGCTAATTTGGCAATATAATCTTTATCACCCATTAATACATTAATTGCAATATGATCAGCAACTCTATCATTATACTCCATTTGAGCAAGTATGTTATTCTTATAAATACCTCTCAGCTTTTCAAAAACTTCATAAAGTAATTCTAAAGCTTTGTCTAATAATGATTTATCTAAACCACTTGCTTTGTAATTTTTAACTAATGCTTTAGCAATTAATTTACCAACAGCTTCAATCTTAACTTGCTTTTCATTATTGTATAAAGGCATATATTGTGCTTTTATACTTGAGTATTCAGACCAAGTTGTGATATTATTTATTAAATATTTTATAGCTTTATTTTGCTCACCCATTAACATTACTATCATATGGGCTGCTTCTTCAGGCAGTGTTTCAGCATTTCTATGTGTACTGTACCAGATAAGTTTATTTAAAACATCAGTAGCTCCCAAAGCATCAACTCCCAATTTAGATTTAAGATCTGCAAACTCTTTACTTTTTACACCAAAAGGTTTAAGAAAATCTAACAGGTAATTATCTAATTCTTTGATAGCAGGTTCTAAAACTTTTTCATTCTCTAATTGGAATAAAGTTAACTGCTCACCTTCTTTATAGTTTGTGTATTCATAAGAGCCTGGATTTATTTCTTTAGCCAAACCTCTTCTAACTAAACCTTTCCAAACCCCGGTGCTATTTTCATTTAAATTACCGCTTCTTAAAGCAATATTAGTTCTACTTAAACTTTTATTTAGTTCTTTATAGGCCCTTATAGCAATACCTTGATTTCTATATTCAGGATAAATTTCAACTGCATCTACTGTAGCAATATTACCTTCTAGTTTATAATTTATGTCACCTACTTTAGTACCATTTTTTACTATATCTAGATTAAAACTGTTATCATCATAACCAGAATTAAACTCTAAAGTAATTTGTTCTTGTTTAGCTTTATCCGCATCAGGCATTATTGACTGATCAGCTATTGCTTTAGCACTATCATAGTTACTTTTTAAAACTTGTAACTGTTGAAACAATGGTTCATTTGGTTCTGCTCTTTCAACATTAATAGTAGTATTTCTTCTGTATGTAGAGGTTCTTTCATCAACAAGTTGTTTACTTGTTTTATCAAACAGTAACTGACCATTTGTTTCAAGACCATACTTTTCTATAGCAATATCTGTTAGAGCTCTATTTACTTTTTCAAACAAAGTATCACTGATAATTTTTCTTGAATCATCAACAGACTTTGTTTTCATCAAAGTTTTTATTGCATTTTCTTTAACCTCACAAACCATTTTTATACACAATTAAAAGGATCTGTCTCAAAACCATACGCTTGTAAGATTTCTTCATCAGATATTCCTTGTTTACTAACTATTAGATCATCTATCTCTTTATGTAAAAGAGAACCAGGGTTCAAATATCCTAATTTTTCATATAACTCCCTACTTAAATATACAAATAAATCTTGAGGCATGAGGTTTGGATTTCCAAATCCTGCTGTAGGAAGGGCAATGTTCCCACCTTTTTCCTTAATGTTTTCAGCAGTACTTAAAATTTTGCTCCAATATTCCTTCATTAATTCTTTATCATCAGCTGAAAGGTCTTTTAAATTATCAGTTTTATCTAAAGAAATTATAACTGGAATACTCATATCTGGTGCATGCAATTGCATAACTGATTGTTCAGTATGATTTTTATTTCTATTGTCTTCAAATTCTGAATTAGTAAATGAATGTAAGAAAATAACTTTAGAATTTTTGTCTGTTAAATTTTTATAGTATTTACTGTCTTTACTCTTAGAATCATATAAAAATACATTTGGTTCTTTTGTTTCAATCAAATCTGAAACTTCTGTTTTTATTTCAGCTTCAGTAGCTGGTTGAGTAGTAGATTCTTTAGCAACTTGTATTTTATTTACATCAAAATCAGTCAAGTAATTCTTAAACTCTTTTTTAGTTGGGTTTGTTACTTTGTTATTTGCAAACTCAAACTTATTTAAGTAGTCATTAAGTATAAAGATACCTTTTAGAGGATCTTTATCTATTAATTCTATAAGTTCATTACCGGCATCTTGAATGATATCAATTACTTTAGTATAATCCACAAATGGTACTAAGTTATAAGAAGACTTATTTATACCAGATTGTAAGTATGCAAAAGTAGGTAACATAGAAAACAAATCAGTTATTTTCTTTATGTCAGCATCATTTAGCTTTAACTCTTTAGCAAAAGTTTTTAGAACTACAGGATTAGCTAAATCTTTAAAATTACTTATAAACATATTAGCTTTAGTACTGTTGATATCTCTATCGGCAATACCTAAGTTGAATATAGTTTGGTCAAAGTTTGATTCAGATTTTAATACTGAGAGAACATCAAATTCTTTGGTTAACAAAGGATAGTCAAATATAACTTTTGATACTCTGTTTGCATATGCAGTATTTACATTATTGAACAGATGGTTGAAATTATATGTATTGTCTAGTGCTTTCTCTGCTAAGAATTTTTCATATTCTTTTTTAGATTGAGATTCTTCTTTAGGATAAATGCTTCTCAAATATTCTCTTTCAAGCACAAATTTCTTATACTGGTTAAAGTTTTGACCTTTTTCAATTCCTGTAAAAGTCATCTCATCTACTTGATGTAAACCTAATACCTTATATGGATTTTTAGAATTTTCATTTGATGTAGCCCAAGCTTTATTTTCAAATTGTAATTTTAAAACATCATCATTAACAAATAAAGTTTTAGATCCGTCCTTGTTAGTTTTCACATAAGCTCCAAAATACTTAGATTCAAAACTTTTAATATCTGCAGTTTCTTTCAAATCATAAGACATGTAACTGTCTCCTAGCTTATCTTTAAGTAAAGCATTTTGGAAAATATAACTTACAAGATCATTTCTGAATGCATTAATGAAACCTTTTTCATTTCCATTAAAAGTTTTATCTACAATTTTATCTAGTAAACCGGTCTTCTTTAAAGTGATTATGTAATCACTGAATATTTTATTGTATCTTAATTTAAACAAAGGTCTACTTAAAGCTAACGCTAAGGGCCCGTTAAAGAAGGAACTAATAACAGAATCATTCATCAAACCTGTAATTAAATCTGACATGTATTCATCATTTACTAATTCAGATAAGGTATTTTCAGATAACTCAATATTAGTAAGTGTAGTGTCTGTATTAGTATCCGGATTTGCATTCATTTTAACTTTTGTCAAGCCTTTAATTTGATCTTCAATTTTCAAATAATGCAAGAACATAGCTAATGACACCTCTCTTTTCTTTTTACTTGGATCAGCTGCAGATTCTTCAATAAGTTTTAACATTCCTTTTTCAGTAAAAACTTTCTCATCTCTGTCTTTCATTACTTTTTCTAAAAGTGAATCAGCAGTATCAAGAATAGTTTTAACTTTTGCATCTGCAGGAAGTATATTTTTTGGGAAATTATTAGCTATTACTTCTTTCATAGCTGTGTGCTTAACCAAGTTTTGACTATCTACAGCTTTACCTAACATAGGTGCAAATGTAGAACCTATTAAGCGTTGTTGGTCTACATACTCTCTTACTAATGGTTGTGATACAAAGTAAATAGCTTCTTTAACTGGTACACCAGCTTTAACTAAGAATAATAATATTGGTGCTACTTCATAGTTACCTTGGATAAAGAATATCCATGCATCTTTTTCAACATCCACCCAACCATTTATTGCTTGAGAGAATATATCTGCTATTTTATTTACATTATCAACATCATAGATATTTGAAAGAGAAATTCTTTCTTCTCCATTAACATTCATTGTACGATGTCTTAATGCAAGACTTGTTTCTCTTATCTTTTCATTTTTAGTACCACGTTTACTCATATAATTTTTTGGTAAACTTGCTCCTATAGAATTTAATAAGATATTAAATGTATTTTCAATTGCTCCAAGACCAAGGGTAGCCTTACCTACTATATTAGATTCATGTTTGTATAAATTATACATTGTCTCTAAAACTCTAGTAGGACTAATTTGTTTTTCCTTACCTGGAGTCATTAATGTAGAATATGGGTTATACTGCATTACATATTCAGCTAACATATCTGCAGTTTTTTTAAGTAAGAAAGTACCATTAGGAGTGATCAGAGACACAAAGTTCTCAGGTAATTCCAATATAGCTTTAATATCTTTAATCAATTCATTTTCTAAACCTGCCATTTGCTCTTTAAATAATTGATCTAAAGATTCACCTGCAACATTTTTTTCTTTTACAGCATTTTTAATAGCTTCAATATCTGCCATAGTTGGTTCAGCTAACTTACCATCAGCATTAATATTAGTCATGAAGATTGTAAGTTTATCAATATCAAAGTCACCCCCGGACTTAGCAACTATCTCTGCTGGAGGAATGATAATATTACCTGCTTGTGGAGGTAAGAATTCATATACTTCCATGAACTCCATAGAGTTTAGACCCTGAACTGGAATCCTAACCCCTACAAGAGTTATTGCTTTTCTGTTAGCACCATCATTTGCATCTAACCATGCATCATCTTTGATAGCTCTGTTTAATGTCTTGATATCACCAATGATTTGTCCATTATACTCAAGATTCAACAAGTTAGCATAGTCCCCCTGTAATGCAATCATAACCTTCATTGCTGCAGTTTTACCATTAGCCTTCTTGTGATATGTAGGAAGTACATTACTACCTTTCCATTTTTTCTTCTCAGCATCTGTAGCATTTGTAAAATCTCCAATACCACTTATGTTGTTTTCAAACATTGCTGAGGATACTTGTACTAATGGTTCACCTTTAATTTTTTGTTTAATGATTCTTTTATTAATCATTGATAAAAGTACTTTTTCAATTTTAAGTACCTCTGGGTGATAAGATAAGTCAATTGCTATTTGACCAGAATCCAATGCATCAATGAAATCAATTAACTCATTTCCATAAGCATCTTCTCTTTCTAAGTTAGCTCTAATTAATTCTAACAGTTTAGAAATACTGTCTTTATCTCTTGGTTTGTACTCTCCTTCTGATACTTCATCATAACCAATTTCTTCTAATAGTTTTAATTTAACTACTTCAGTGTATGCAGTTACATCTTTTAAATATTTTTCTACAATTGGTTTAGCTGATTCAGAAGTAATATTACCATTTTCATAAAGATTATCTAAGATTAACTTTCTCATCTGTGTAGAGAAGATAGATGTACCTTTGAAATCAGCATTAACTTCTGTTTGGTTCTTTAGGAACTCTGTGAAAATTGTATTTACAGTAAACTTGCTATCTTCAATTATTTTACCCTCTGCATCAAATATTTCATCACCTTTACCAATATGCCCAACTTTAGAACCAGATTCATATACAACATAGTCAAGTTGATCTCTCATCATTTTCTCATGTAAATCATACATTGGTGTACCTTTTTTTGCTACACCTGGTATAATTGGATTAAGTGAAAATTTATGAAAAGATGTTACTGGTAAGAAATCTGATTTGATATTACCTATATACTGTAATTTATATGGTGGAAAAAACTTAACAATGTCACCAGCAGCTACATCTTCACCTTTAGCAATTTTTTTGTATAATTCTTCTTGTTCTGGTAACCAACTTCCTTCAAGATTTTTTAATTTTCTATATCCTTCAAATGTAATATGCCCCTGACCATCACCAATCTCCATACCTCTATAACCTTTAAGTGCTATTTCAGTAAGTTGTTTTGCTTTGTCTTTATCTTTTAATCTAGAATAGTAGTCATTATATACATCATCATAGTACTCATCATAGTAAATTGATTCATCAATTATTCTTTCTTTTAGAATTGCTGTCTTTAAAGTACCATCATAAGCTCTAGAACTAAAACCAAATGAATCTGAATAGTAAGTAGGTAAAGAATTTACAAAATCTAATATTTTTTTATCAGATGAGAAACTTCTTCCACCTCCACCAAAACCAGCATTACGCTTGTGGAACTCTTCATTTTCATGATTGTACTGAGCTAAGTCACCATATATTATAATAGCAGTTTCAAATTTATGAATCCAAGAGTTATATGTATAAGCTTTTATAAGAATTTCATTAACATCATCATCTGAAAGATTATCAAATCCAGGGATTCTTTCTTTTAAACCAGTATCAATATATTTTGCTTGTTCTAATCTATCAAGATTTTGTTTAGTAAGTTTTGTAAAATACTCAGTTGTTTCTGCTTCTAGTAGAGCTCTCAAAGAAGGATCTGAATTAATCACATCCATCATGTCAAAAGAAGTGTTTTTATCTGCTACAGCTTTGTCTATGATAGCATATAACAATGCTTGTGTATCTTCTGTAAGAACATCATCAAATGCAGTAAATGCATCCCCGACCATTACCTTAGTATTTTTTTTATCTTTTCTTGTTACTTCTTTGTTATAACCCTTATAGTTTTTAAGAGTGTCTTTATTAAGACCAAACTTAAATATTCTATTAGACTCAGCCATTATGTAACCAGAAATGATATCAAAAGCTCTTGACTCACCAAATCCATATGGTGCAAAATTCTTGATGTCTACATATAATTTGTTATCACCTTTAGGAATACCTGTATCAATTTTTCCTGTTACAGTCAAACCTTGAGCCATTTGTTTAGAAGCATGTCTCATAAATTCTTCTACACCATTCATCAACATAGTATGTATCTCTTGTAAGAACTTACTTGTTGCATCCATTGATGCAGTAGAAATACCATCTTTTTTATCTTGAGCTCCTTTTCTTTGTTCTATTAACTGTGTACCAGCAACATTATTCAATAATAAATTATTTTTTAATCTAGTTCCTGCAGGTTTCTTTTTGTCTTTCAAATCAAAAAGAGAACCTAGTAGATAAGAATGTAAAGAGTAAGGGTTGATATCCTCAGATAACCAACGCATGTGTTGGAATTTATTTGAAGGATCTGCCTCTGCTCTGGTAAGTTCTTGCCATGACTTAGCAAAATTGATTGATGTTATCTTTCTAGTAATTGTATTATCTAAGAAATGTTCCCATACTCTATTTCCTTCAGGACTTAGGGCACTAAAATTAGAATATAAATCAGAGTTAGCTGCTTGCAACCTTGCAAGTTCTTTAACACGGGTGTTAGATATCTTCATTTTAGCATTGCTACTAAAGTCTTTAGTAACACCTTCCATGATATATTTAATTGGATTTCTTGCAATAAATAATGCTTCAGTATTTGAAGTAGCAACAGCACTTCTTATAGTACTAAATATATGGTCAACACCATATCTGATACCAAATCTTGGATCATCAGTTATTTCTTTAATGGCTTTGTTTGTATAATCTAATTTTATACCAATTGCATTTAAAAAGTCTTTTGATAATTCATATCTAAAATCCCCTTTATTATTAGTAAATGTTTTAAATACCTTTTCAGTATCTAGTACATATCTATTGTTTATTGGATCATAAACCATAAACATGTTAGTAGTTGGGTCTTCATTAACAAACATGAAATTCCAATCTCTGATAACATTAGTAACCGGAAAGTCTGCTTTACTTACAACAGCATCATAAACAGCCTCACCTTTTTTAATTGGTGTAGAGTTTACATTTAATTGTAAATAAGAAATTCTTGGCTTTTTAAGATCTTGCCAGAAGTTCACATCAATATTAAACTCAGTAATGTCATTGTAATTACTTGCTGATGGATCAGGAAGCAATGCTAAAAGTTGTTTAATCTCTGGCTCAGATTTAATAGCATTATGTAATCTACTATACATCTCAATTTTATCAAAGGACCCCGCTAATATTTTAGCAAGCTTATTCCACATGATTCCCATGTCAACTAGTATTGGTTCTCCAAATTCATTTAATTCATATTGAATATTGAATTTAGTTTTACCATCCACTACTTCAAAATCAAACTTTGATCTGTCAACTTTATAAATACTACTTAATATAGTTTTAGTAGCTTCACTTGCCTCATCTTTTGATGATATAGTGTTACCACTGTCCAATTTAAAAGTTTGAGACTGCTGCATGTTAGTAGGATCATTATCAATCTCTGTATAAGTATTATTTAAAATTTTAAATCTTGAGTTTTCCAAGTGATATGCAACAACACCAAACTTTTCTTTACCTTCTACTGCAGCTTTTGGATCACCAAAGTTTGTGATCATCTTCTCAATAAAAGTTAAGTTGTTTAACAAGTAAGATGGGATGTCTTCTCCTGCTGCAGCTAATTGTGCAGATTCTAATCTATAAGCATCAAATTTCTTTTTTAATACACCAAGAACAGTGTTATACATTGCAACACGGTTGTTGTTATTGTATAGAATCTTAATAGCTCCCGCAGTATTGTTTTTACTTTGGTTGTATTTAAGGAATATCTTAGGTAAAATAGAATCTACTAAGTTTGCTGCTTTTAAAGATTCAGACTCTGTGAATTCTTTATATTCAGTTTTATAAGCATTAACAGGTTTGATTACTTTTGCTCTGTTAAGTTTAGTAAACATCATGTTCTTTGTAGAAGGCTCCATGTGCTGTAATAACTCAGGTCTTGCACTAGCTTCATATAACATATCAAACATTTCTTTCACTGAAGCAATATCTCTTGGTCTTAATTTTGCTTGTGTTATGTTTACCTTACCAAAGAGGTTCTGCAGGAACTGGTAAATTCTTCTGAATACTTGACCCAAAAATCCTTTAGGAGCTTCTTTCTTACCTCTGCTTCTAGCATAATCTCTAAAATCTTCAGCAATATCTTCTTCTATTTCAAAGTAAGATTTATTGGCCCATTTTGGTTGGCCCTTTAAATCTCTATAAAGTCTAATTTTTTCTGGTTTAGTTAAGAATAACTGTGAGAATCCGTGCCATGCTTCATGATATATATCTATTGGAGTACCTCCATCACCTTCATAAAGTGTAATACCAGTACCCATAAATGTTGCAAAAGCATCTGAGTTTACAACTTTTGATATTCTTTCTAAACCAATAAGACCTAAATGTTTATACTTTTTATTTTTTGCATGCTGACTATCTTTATTCAATGGAGAATTTTTCCACCAATCATCTACTCTTTCTTTGTCAGCTTTATTAGTAAATAATCTGTCTAAAAAGTTACCCAAAGATTTATTTCTTTCAAAAGCATCAACATCAAAATCAATATCATCAGGTATGTCAGATAAATCTATCATGTCTGTTGTATCATCAATTATGTCATTTAGCTCTTCAGCAAATGGTATTTCTTCAGTAGCCTTTGGAGCAGTTCTTACTTCTTTATATTTTTCTTCATTAGTCTTTGGAGCCGGTATAGTTACTTTTTCATCTTCAACTACTATTTCATATTCTGTATCACCCATGAATTCTGCAGGAATCTCATATGTCAAATATGGATTGTTACCATAATTGTATTGTTGATATTCTTTGCTGTATCTAGCTTTTGCATAATCTTTTATAAACTCAAGATATTCTACTGGTCTTGCAATAATTTTATCACCTTCAACAGTAAAATCAGTAAAACTAGTGCCTTTATATACATCAGTATAGTGCACAGAAACAGGGCGATCTTTACCATTTTCATCTATTTCTCTTAGTTTAAGATGTCTTTTGATAGTTTCTTTAGCCTTTTGAGTATATAAATCATCTCCTGAAAACACAGTTACAGTACCTTCATAGTCTTTCATTGTAACTGTAAGATTTCCATCTTTAAGAGTAAGAAAGATATTTTCTCTGTTAAAATTATTTGGGTAGTAAATAGTGTTATTGATAAATATCTTAAAATAATCTAATCTTTGTTGAGCATCTAGTTCCTTACCTGTTGATAATTTTGCTTTAGTAGTTAAAACTGTCGCAACTTTTTCAGCAAGTCTTTCATCAAAGTCACCATATATAAGATTGATAAGTTGTGAAATCTTTCCTACAGGAGTATCAATGAATATAGTGATTACAGGCACACCTATTTTACTATTAAATTTATCTTTGATAATATCAAAAGTAGATAAATCCTCTTTTGATATACCAAGTTCCTTAACAGTTTTAACATATGCATCCGGAGCAATACCCAAACTACCACCAGTAATGTTTAGTTTTATTGGTTCATCTGTTTCTTCAGCAGAATTTCTTAGATTATACAAACCATTCATTAAAGCAGTTTGCTGTTCAAAGATTTCTTGAGTTCTGATATCTACCCAGTCTTGAGTAATTTCTCCACCTTGCTTTGCAAATAAATCTGCTTCATCATTAGCTAACTTTTCTGCATTAACAAGAGTGTTTTTGTATGTATATTGTTTACCATCACCAAGTGTTCTGGTATAAAGTAAAGTAAGTTTACCGTCAATAATTTCTACTTTTCTTAAAAAGGTATAAACAACAGTACCATTCTCTTCATCTGTTATATTACCATCTTTGTCAAAGTAAATATAATTACCATCTTTATCAGTTATAACAGCAAATACACCTACAGATTCTTTATCTGAGGCAATCAAGTGTTCTCTTAATTTTAGTTTATCTGGAAAAGCAGACGCTCTTGTAACAGAAAGAATTAAAGGAACACCTTGATATATTACATCAGTTTCTGTCAATGATCTATATGTTATAACAGCTACTATATTTTTCTGAACAATGTTAAATACACTTTTTATTTTATCATCAGGGTTTCTATCATCACCTTTTTTAAACTCAGTAGGGTTTTTAGATCTTGATGTTTGTAAAGATGTGCGGTTAGGAAAAGTAATTTTAGCAGCATTTCTTTTTTCTAAATCAGTTGGAGATAACTCAGCATCATCTAATATCTTTACATCATTTTTACTTTTAGTTGCTTCTTTTAACTTTTCTTCAACATCTTCAAATGTTTCTTTTTTTGGGGATACCAATTCTTGAACATACTTTAAATCTTCAAACTTAACACGCATGTCTCCTAATGCATCTAAGCTAAACTTATTTGCTCTTAGGTACTTGTTAGCTTTAGCATTTAAAGCAACAGAAGAAAAAATATCTGGTATTGCTTGTGCATATAAAAGAGCTTTATCTGCTTCACCTGTAGCATTTTTAACACCCTCATAAATTTCTTTTACTATTCCTTCTATTGATAAATCAAAAGGTTTATCAGTGCTCATACGGTCAAATACTTCACCATATAATGCTACATACAAATCTTTAATTTGTTCTTTATTTAATGCACAAGCCATTTCCTAACAAGTTTTTGAATTTTTGAATAAGTTATTAAATCTAGTTGCTTTGTCTATTGACTCAGCTTCTTTCTCAGCTTCTTTTACAATTTCAGAATCACTTGAGAATTCTTCAAGGTTATCTTTACTGATTGTAGAGTTATCTTGAGTTTCTTCTGTGATTGGTGTTTCCTTTTCTTTTTCTGCTTCCATTGCTTCTTTAGAATATATAATAAAGTTATCTTTAAGTTCTTGTTCAGTAAATGATTTCTTAGTATCTGTACCATAGACTTTTACAGTAATTAACTTAGTGTTTTTGTCCATGCTAACAAGTTCTACTACAACATTTTCTGCACCATCAAAGATAGCTATTTTTGAGATAAGAAGTGAACCTTTTTCTAATGTATCTAATGAAACATTTTGTAATTCTTTCTTTCTATTTTCAAAGGCTTCTTGAATAGTAGCTGCCTTCACATCTCCTCTATTATTAATAGCATTTGTGAATGCCTCACGAAGTTTAGTTTCATTCTTAGCATTATTTATACCATCAAGTAAATCTGAATTTTCAGTTGCTTCTACTTTAGGTGCTGTAAAAACAGGTTTTATCTGTTTAGCAGAGCCTACTATTTGTTTAAGTTCTTCTGTTGAGACTCCTTGTTCAGGTAATCCAGAAACTGCTTTTGTTTGTTTTCCGGTAGACTTTTCATTCTGAGATACACCAGTCCCTTTCTGTACTTTTGTGGTTGCTCCGAAGACTTTGTTTGCTGCCCCTTGTTGCTTGCTGATTCTTGGTTTTTTAGTTTTTCCATCTTCTATAATTTTTATTAAATTTAAATCATTTTTTAAATGTAACAATTCATTAATTTGATTTGATATATCATCTACCAAATCACCTCTATTAATTATTATTGAACTTAAACCATATAAAGCATCAATAGTTTCATCTATCCAATAATAAATTCCCATTAGCTGAGTAGGAGTAATGGCTTTAACTCCTTTTTCCATTAATGTATCTAATTGCTCAGGATAATTTTCATTTAATTTTTCAGTTATTGCTTTACTTACAACAGAAGATAAACTAAGTCTATCAATTTCTTTAAGATGTTTTACTTCCTCTAATGGTTTGAAATTTTTAGTAGCTTTTTGGAAACTATTAGGTAAAGTATTTAAAGCAAATATGTAATCATTTGCATTACCACCTTTTTCAAATATCAAGTCATTAGTTTCTATAAGTTTATTATTTACTTTTTCTAATACTTCAATACTATCTTTAAGTTGAGCAATTTGATTTAATACAAATAACTTAGTAATAGTACTTTTTTGTTTTACATTTTGTTTTTTAACAATTTGGTAAATTCTATTGAGCTCTTTATTTAACTCTTCAATTTCTAAATCATTTCTTAAAATCTGCTTCTCATTCTTTCTATAACTTAAAGCAGCAATTGCACCTGTCTTATCTCTAATAACATCATATCTAACATCATTAATGATAGCAGTAGTTTCATCATCATTAGTAAATTCAGCTTTTATGTATTGACCATTCAGTCTATTTATCTGGAATGGAAAAGTGATACCAGTAACAACACCAATACCTAAGTCTAATCCATCTAAAGAACTATCTGTAACAGGTTTAAATTTATAATAAAGAGTTACTATTTCTTTACCACCTTTAGCATTACCATCTTTGATTTCTTTCTTTAACTCAGTGATTTTATCGTCAAGTCCTTTTCTATATTCTGGATCAGGTGTTTCTAATAAATCATCTGCTTGTAGATCTTCTTTTAAACTTGCTACAAGTTGCTCTAGTAAATCTATATCTTTAGTTACTTTATATTCAATACCAAATGATCCATTAGGTAAAGTAACAACTTTACCAAGGCGGCCATTAAACAGTACTGTTTTATTTAACAGATTACTCAAACTTGTTTTTGATAAATCTTCAATTTCTTCTACTTTATCTGAGGTATCTTTTGTTTCACCAGTCCCCTCTAAATCACCATCTTCCTCAGTTAAATCAGTTTCAAATTGTGGTTCTATCATGGTTACACCATAATCAGCTATCTCTTCTAAGAATGGTAATTCATAATAACCTTTAGCAAGAAGCTCTGTTTTATCAGTTTTACCATCTTCCATTTTTATTGGCTTACCATTTTTATCTAAAACATTTACTTTTGCTTTATCAATGTCATTTACATAACCATCAACATTAACATCAATTTGTAAAGGAAGAATTTGTAGTTTGGTAGCTTTAATACCAGTCATGTTGTAAAACAATGTGGAATAGATTGACAGCTGAGCACGGTGGCTTATGTTTTTGTAGTTATTAGGGTTTTTATATTCTCCCCATTTCTTAGAAGTCTTGATATCAATTATCATTACTTCACCTTTAGCATTAACAGCTAATAAATCTATCTCACCTGTAATACCCAAAGTCTTATCAAATACCAGTAAGTTCTCTGGAAACAATACAAACTCTCCATCAATCATCTTACCTCTTATAGTAGATACTATACCGCCTGGTCCAAACAATCTATCAAATGCTTTTTGAGACATGAAGTCTGAAACTTTGTAGTCAACACCATTAATGTTTACATCACCTGTATACTTAACTTCAGCAAAACCCTCACCTGAACCTGAATCCAGAGTTAAGAATTTTTTAATTAGTTCATCAACTTTTGTTCCAGCATCAGTAGATTCTATGAATGCATATTGATCAATCAGTTTTTCAAGCCTTTCTAGAGTAGGGTCACTTCTTAAACCTTTTTCTATTGCACTTAATTTACTTTTAGAGTCAAATTGCTCATAGCCTTTTGCAGCAAGCTGTTTGAATAAAGACATGAATATATCAACAGCTTTATTCAAATCTTTCTCATTTTCTAAAATATCAGAAAATCTTTTTAAGATGTTTTCTTTTTTATTATAACCTTCATATTTAAACTTAGCTATGTCTTCTGCTACTCTAGTTGCAATTTCAGATACTCTTCTTAATGGACCTTGTTCTTCAGTTGTTTCTTCACCAACAAACTTTCTTGTCTTTCTACCTTCTGCATCTACTACATCCTCTACTTCACCTCTTCTGTTAACTACTCTTTCAACAATTTGGTCAACTACTTTTTGTGCAACAGATTTAGGCTTATATACTTTAGTTAATGCATCTAGGTATCCAGCTAAGTTTTCTAAGTCTTCTTTTAAGTCAGCTTTTTGTTGGTCAGTTAAATCTGTACCTTTAAGAGTTTTACCTGAGTCAGATAAAGCTTTTAATTGTTTATACAATTGGTTTAACTGAGCTACAGATTCCTTTGCTTCTACTTGCTTCTTGTTGTACTTTAGGAACGGTGGTTTTTTTAACTGTTCTGCACGGGCTTTTGATTCAGCTAGTTTTTCTGTATTATAAGTAGCTATTATTTGAGCACCATTTTGTTCAACCCAGTTTGCTCTAGTTTCTTCATACTTTTCTGGATCAATAGTTTTTAATGTTGGATCACCAGCCTCTACCAAAAATTCATTAAAAGCATTATCAATTAAAACTTTTAAATCATCAGGCATGTTATCATATGGAGTATTTACATTTATCTCATCAAAAGTATTTTCATCAATACCTTTCTCAGCATAAGTTGCTTTTATGTCCTCCTCTTTAGCAGCGTATTGAGCATCAAGTTGACCAACTTTTTCAGTATATACTTTAAAAGCTTCTGTTTCTTGAACATCCGCAACTTCAGCAAAAGGTTTATTTAAGATTTCTTTTTGTTCTTCAACTTTATCTGCTATAAATTCTGGTAATATAAGTGCTGCTAAAGAAGCTTTTACTAATTCTTCCTCTGTTAATTTATCTGTATATAATTTACTGAACATTCCTTGAACTAAAGCAATTACTTCAGGGTCTGTAGAATCTAATGCTGTAACTTTATCTAACTCTTCTCCGGTAATTATGTTTAGTTTAAGTAAATTATCTACAGCATCAATTATATTAAAAGCATTATTTTTTCCAAAAGTATCAAGTGCATTTATTATTACATCAACTTTTTCTTGAGCAAGTTCCTTCTCTTTTTTTAACTCTTCATTTTGAGTTGCAACCTCTGCATTCTTTGTTTCAACTGCATCTAGTTCCTCTCCATACTCATCTAAGAAAGCTTGCTTATAAACATCTCTAGCTTTTGCTACAGCAGATTCTTTTTGAGTTTTTAATTCAGAAAGCTGTGCTTCCATCTGTTGTTTATCAGTAAGTTTTTCTCCAGCTGGTTTTCTATTTATTGTTCTTGAAGCATCTAAGAATATACGTGCATATCTTTCATACAAAACACTATCTTGAGGAATCACCATCTCTTTTGTAGTGTCAATAAAGTATGAAGGTATGTATCTAGGATCATTACACCATTCTGCAAATTCATCTAAGTCAACAAAAATACCTTGAGATGCTAATGTATTTAACACTTCATTTTTTTCTGAATCAGTGATTTCTTTATTTACAATGTCTTTGTAAAGTTCTTTTCTATTTGCATAGATGTTTTTCATCCACTCAAAGTTTCTATTTATATGTTCATAGAAACCTTGTGGATCTGCAAGTAAGTTGATATATTGAGCAACAGAACCATTTTCTTTTTTTAATTTTTCAATGTCTTTTAACTCATTGAATATTTGGTCCATACCACCATTAGTATCTATTTCTCCTCTTAGTTTTACTATTGCTTGAGCTTCATCATCATAAGAACCATCTTCTTTATTGTTTATAGCTATAGCTTCAAATACATTTTGTAAGCTTTCTCTGTAAAGAGTTTCATCCTCCTCGTCACTGATTTCACCTTTTTCATTTAAAATATTTCTTTGAACTGTTTCAAATGCATGTAAAGATTCAAGTAACTTTGCTTTTCTGTTTAGCTCATCATATAATTTTGGATCATTTGTTTCTGCACCAGCTTTGATTTCTTCTATAAGATAACTTATCTGAGTACTTAATTTATTTGGGTCAGATAGAATAGCAAAATTACCAAATTGACTACCGGATAAACTTTTAATTTTATTAGTTGACCCATATAATTTTTTCAACCTTCCTAAATTATTATCAAAAGTGTTTTGTAAAAAGACAAAACTACCTACAGCCTCACTATATGCTTGATTATATATTTGAGCTTTTTGGTACTCTGGAGAGTCTTTTTCAAAGTTCTCAATATTTATAAAGTCCTTAAACTTATCTTGAGCATACTTGTATCTTTGATCAGTTATTTTAGCTGTGTCAAGTGCTTTATCAATACTTAATAATGCTTTTTCTCCTTGACCTGATTCTAATGACCATGCTTCTTCTAGTTCTTCAGGAGTAAGTGTTTTATACTCACGAAGATTTTTAACAAACATATCAAAAGTACCTGTCTTTAAAGCGGTTATTACAGACTTTTGGAAACCATGAAACTCTAAATCTTTAGCAGTTTTAGTATCTAAGTCATCAGGGTTATCTACAGCTTTAGCTATTAACATTTGTGTAGAGTAATTACTCATTCTTGGATCAAAGAAATACTTAGCATTTTGATGCATGTCGTTTAATGCATTAACAATGTTATCAGCTTGAGCTTCTCTGTCTTTTAAGTTTTGTTGATACAGTTCTTTATCTTTAAATATTCTACTGTATGTTTTAGTACCAAACTTAAATAGCTTACTTGGTCCTTCTAATAAACCTGCCATTAAGAAACCAGATCCAAATATCTCAGCACCTTGTGCATTCATTTGTTTACCTAATCCATCTAAGAGAGCTCCATAACTATACATAAAACCTGAAGCAGCTTTATTATAGTAACCATCTACAAATTCTTTCTCAGTTGCCGCAGCTAATGCTTCTTGTCCAATCTCTTGAACACCTTCAACAAGATTTCTCTTAAAGTAATTAAGACCGGCAGCTCCTAATTTTTTAGGATCTTTTAGTGCTTTGAGGGAATTCTTTAGTGATATTGCTTCCTTTGAGTAATAAGACTTAGTGATATCATCTGCAGGATTAAATACAAGTTGAAATTCATCACCTACTTCACCAATTACTTTTCCAAAATTAAATCTTGGAGCATTCTTTAAGAAACCTGCTCTTGTAATAGAAGGGAAAGCAATTTTATTTGAATAAAATACTAATCCGGTATTCCATATTGTATTTTTAAATCCAGCTTGTTTAGCTTTCATCATCATTCGTTGTTGTTCATCTGATGATGGAGCTTGACCAAATTTAGCATAGTGCTCATTGTATAGTCTATCATAAACACTTTTCTGAGAAAAGCCTCCTTCTAGTCTACCTTCAGACAATGCTAAGTTTACACCCATTATATCATGCCAAAATGCACCAGCAGTTTTAGCTGTCTTAGCTAATCTAGTTATGTCATCAACTCCTTTTAGAGATTTGTATGCATCATATGTATTCTCTAATGGATTTAAAAATTTAGTAGTACCTTTTACAGCTGATGTAAAAAAGTTCTTAGCAGCATTTATATTTTTTAATTCACCTACAGCAGTGCTGATTTTACCAATATTTTTAACTGACTGATAAAGTGCATTAGGAATTTTTGCAAATGCCTCTAACCCTTTTACAGCACCACCTATAACAGTACCAGGAACAGCACCAACACCTTCTCCACCTACAGCTCCAACAGTTGCTCCAATCATCATACCTTCAGCAACACCTTCTAATAAGATACCTGCTGAGTAAGAAACAGAGTTTAATAAGTTTGTAGTAAATCCACCTACACCACCTTTACTTGAATAACCAAGAGCATTATAGTATTCATAATCTTTTGCTTCTTGTCTACTTGCTCCAACATCACCACCCATTGCTCCAGCATATGAATTAATAGGGGACATAAAACCAAGTCCGACCATAGGTAAGGCTGCATTTACAGCCCATCTTTTCATATCATCAAATGTATTTGTCTGTTGATTATATACAGCCTCATTATCAATATGTGGATCAAAACCTATTTTGTTAAATGTCTCTTGACCATAAGCTTTATATCTTGCTCTAAAAGACGGTCCTGATGGACTATTATCATAAGCAAAAACATTACCATATTCATTTTTATCTTGAAAAGCAGCATCACTTTGTTTTATTGAACTTGACAGACCTTTCATAAAATCTCTAGTACTAGTAGTATTTTTAACAGGTGTCTTTGGAGGTACACCTGATATAGCTTGTCTAGTATCAATAATTTTACTAGTATTGGATAAATTATTAACATCCAAATCATTCATGTTTGAAACAATCTTAGTATTTGCCATTATTATAATGTATTAAATCCTGCATTTTTTGGAGCCCTACCAAATTTTTCATTAAAAGCTTTTACATTTTTTTCATTATTTGAATTATGAAATCTTTCATAATCTTCTTTAAGTCTTGCATTTGCATCAGCAAAACTCTTCATAATAGAGTTTAATTTACCATCAATTTGTTTACCAAAAGGCTGTGCCATACTAGATTCTTTCAATTCAAAATATTCACCATTTTCATCAATAGCTCTTATTACAGTAGTATAACGATAATTACCTGTAACATTATCTTTGTCAAAAATTACTGTATGTCCATAATTAGGATCTACATAAGATAATTTTTTACCAGTGTTTAATATTGCTTCTGTAGGAGTAATTCTGTTAGATTGAAATAAACTATTTTTCCAATTACTTGTAGGTGCAATATAAGTGATACCATTTGTTTTTATTTTATCAATTATATCATCTTCACCTTTAAAATATTTTTCAATAACTTCATTAGGTATATTACTAATTTTCATAGCTCCTAAGTCAGAATTTTCAGCACCAATTTGAGATTGTATAAGTTTAAATATAGTTGGATTACTTTTTTGATCTTTATTTTTTGACAAATTTTTTAAATCAAATAACATATTTTTTAATTTGTTATTTAAATTTATATTAATTTCAGCATCAGGATCATATTGATTACCATCTAAAGAAACCATATAACTGTTTTTATCAGCTTGATTAAAATTAATTTTACTTAGATCATATAAAAATTGATTAAAAGAAATTAAGTTATCATCTTTTCTTCCTAAGTTTACCGGAATAGATGTTGCTCTTGCTCCCAATGAAGTTTTACTACCTGAAGTACCTTTTTCACTTGGTAAATAAGATATCAAACCTAACTTATGATCAGGTTGATAAACAATATTTTCATATTCATTATTCATTTCACTTAATAAATCAGAAGAAGAAAATGAATTTGAAATTGCTTGTAAAGTACCTCCTGGATTTCCTGGATTAAGACCAACTATAGTTGGAAGAGCTTTAATAGTTTTACCTGCTCTTTCAAAGAATCCAGGAGGACTTGCTTTTTTTCCTGTTCTTTTTTCATAGCTATCAAATATGTTTTCTAAAACATCATTGAATTCATCATCCTCCCATGTGTCACCAGTTACATATTTTTTAAGATATTGATCAATAATTGTATATCTCAATGCTTTATCTTTAATACCTGTAGATTCTAACTTAGTACTTAATGTATTAGCAATTCTCTTTCTATTGTCTTCTTTAGTATCTCTATGAACTTTATAAAACATTCTCATTTGATCAAGTTTATAACTTGAAATTGGTGACTCTTTATTATAACCTTGGGCTACACTTGTAGCATTATGTTTTAAAGCCCAAGCATCCATTCTTTTTTTGTAATCAAAAATTTTAGCATTAATAGTAAGATCTCTAACAAGTTTTTGTCTTCCATCTGCACCATTATCATAGTCATTTTTAATTTTATCCCATATTTTTTGACCACCAGTACGGTCTGTAGCAAATAAATATGCTAAATCATTAGCTTTAATTTCACCGAGAGCAATACCATTTTTGATAGAGTCAACCCACGTCTGAACATAACCACTTGACAAGTTATCTATGTTCTCCATTAAAACTTCTCTATTATGCTTAACCATATTAACAGAACGGTCATCTGTTTCCACTTCATCTTTTTCTAATAGTTGTGATGGGGTTGGTGTAAGAATTATTTCTCCTGAATAAGGATCCCTAGCTATTTGTCCTGTATCAGGATCTATCTCTGCTAAGTCATTCTCTAATAGATATTTTATTCTAGCATCCTCACTTGCAGCATTTATTTTTGCAGTTGCTCTTAAATCAGCTCTTCTATTATTTTCTCTATCTCTAGCCATTGCATTCTGATTCCTAACAGTCTCAAGACCTAGAGGACTTATTTCTTTCTTGTAGATCATATCATTTTTAGAATATGCATCTGCAGCAAATATAATATCTTTCTCAGCTAAATAACTTGCAAGCAATCTATCTACATTATATCTAGCTTGTTCAAGATTATCTAAGTTTAATCCTTCAACACTAGTTATATCATTTGTTTGTATAGTTCCATTACCAGATGGATCAATTTCTTCACTTAAATCTCTGTTGTGTTTGTATACAATATCATCTACCTCAATTGCTTGTGCAATTTTTTGTAAGTATGCAGGTTGAGCTGGGTTTACTTTACCATTACTGATATCTTGTTCTACATTATTTTTTTGATTGGTAGATACTGTAACAGCTTCCTCAGCTTGTTTTGTTTTTTCTTTAGTGTAATCTTGAAGAAATAAAAACTGTTCTTTTAAAAATTCTTTTTCAGCTAAAACTTCATTATTACCATATTTACTTGCTCTAGCTTTTGCTTCATCTTTTCTTTTTACATATGCTTCTGTAGAATATTTCTTTTGTAAAGCAGGATCATTAATATAATCAGCATAAAACATCTTTTGTAATGTAGGAATAATAAGGTCTCCATTCTTTTGTCTAACTGTATACATACCGCTTGCATCTGATTCAGTAATATCAACAGATAAGTTGTATTCTTTAGCCATATCCAAGTATTGTTTTGTAGCATTAACATTTGGAGTATACATAATATTTCCAAAACCTAAAACATCAGCTTCTGCTGCATTTTTAAATTCTTCTAATCTGTAATCCATGTCTTTAATACCCACATCCCAGTATGCACCTCTATCTTCTTTATTTTTACTTGATGCTAATGCTAATGCTCTTGATTTTTCATCTTTATAGTTCTTAGTAAGAGCCATATCTTTCATCAAGTTTTTATTTTCATAGACAGGTCTAAAAATTTGTTTAGCTTGTTCTACATTTTGTTCAAGAGATAAATCTAAACCTGATACTCTTTTTAATTCATAATCTATATTTTTTAGATAATCATCTTTCATCTTATTACTAGAATCTCTAGTAACATCTTGATAGTATAATTGTCCATATAGATTATTTAATTGCTTATAATTCTTATCATACTGATTTTGCTTTGTTTGCAAAACATTATTATAAAAATTATAGTCAGGCTGAAATGGTTGAAAATCAGGAATATAATCTGTTACACCTTGTATATATGTTGCCATAGCTAATTTTTTCTATTGTAAATCTATAAAATTTTTAATTTCTCTATAAACATCAAAAGTTTAGAGTATAAATGGGTAAGTTATATCACTATACATAAAGCCTCCTTTTTGTCCATACATTGACATAACCTTTTGAGCATCACCATCAGTATCATCACTAGTTACAGTAGATCTTTTGTCTTTAATACACTGTAGAATAGATTTTTCTTCTTTGTAAAGTTTTCTACATTCAGCATCTAATTTATCAAAATCATTTCCTGATACTTCAGGTTTAACTTTTCTAGATTTTGTTGGATCATAAGTAACTTTACCACCAATTGATTCATCAACATCAAACTGAGGATATATCTGATTCATAGCATCTGTTTTCATCATGTTTGTTATACCTGATGTAGTTTGATTTAATAAATTATTTCTCAGTGCTCTCTTAGTATTATCATACTGTTGATTAGAAATAGTATTCTGATCATATAGTTTTTGTTGAGAAGCAGTATTTAATTGTTGCTCTTGGTTCTCAATGTTAGAAATATTGGATTCAAATTGGTTAGCAATGTTTACATTGGCATTATTGTATTTAGCCATTACATCCGCAGCATTTTTACTAGCCGCTCCCATTACACCTGATGATCTAGCAGACAATGCTTGAGGTCCTGCAAACTGTCCAAGAGCTTGTGTTTGTATATTAGCTTGCTCAGCATTAGCAGCAAGTTCTCTTGTTGGATCCATGAATGTAGGTTTTGGTGTTCTCAAATCATACTTAGCAGCCCAAGGCATGTATTTTTTAGCACCCATTAAATCACCAAAAGCACCTGCAATTTTCATTTTATCTTGCAACCACATTTTAGGTTCAGTCTCTTGAGCAGGAGTACCACTTTCTACACATGGAGGACAACTACCATCAGCATTTCTTTCTGGTACATAAGCACTACCATCAGCTCTAGTACATTCTGGACATGGTCCTGCTACTTGATTATTTTTTTCTTCAGGTACAGCTTCAAATTTTCCTTTATCAATTGCTGGATCAAAACCATGACCTAGTGTTGAATTTGTTGGAACACCATCTATTGGAGACATTGTGTTGTACTCAGAACCATATAAACTTCCCATTGAACTTTCATCTGCAGCACCAGTATTAGTTTCTCTAGTTTTATCTTTTCCTAAAAATTGATACATTCTATATGATTGATCATCATCAAAATTATTATAAGTACCATTCTTTTTTTGTTTGGCCATTCCTGCAATTGCATGCGTACTAGCTTGTTCTAATATGGTTGTTTTTGGATCAGGTATTGTAACACCTGCCGCTTTTGCAACTTGATCCCTAGTTGTCCAATTATTATCTCTGTATTGTTTATGTATTTTTTTAGCATCATCAAGAGTCATAGGTGAGCCATCACCTTTTTTAATACCAGCAGCAACCATTTTTTCTGGTGTTAAAAGTTGAGCATTCTCATTTGAAAAAAGTTGCATATCTATACCTTTTTCTTTAATTGCATCATTTCTTTTCTTTTGATCTAATAAACTTTTTATTGCATCTTCAGGTTTTATATCCATCTTAGAATACATTTCAAATCTTTTATTTGCATTTGGAGTATTTCCATAAGCTTTTTTATTTTGTAATGCATTTTTATATTCTGTTAAATATGATTCTCTAACTTTTGATTTTGGATCATATAATTCTGTTTCTAAATATTTGTATTGAGCTTGATGCAATGCTTTAAGATCATCAAGTGTTGGACTGTCTTTTTTAGATGGTGGTACATATCTAGCAGCTTTACCATTCAACATTATTTTAGGTTCTTTATTTGGATGTCTATCCATCCAAGTATAATATTTAGCATTAGCTGCATTTTCATCCAAACCTGTAACATCAATTACATCACTATCAGCTGGAGCACCTCCTGTAGCACCAGTAGAACTAGCACCTTCAGCACCTTGGTATGTTCTTAAAGCACCTCCTCTAGCATACATAGCAGACTTAGGTCTACCCATATAGTTCTTAGAAGTAATACCCATAGCCATACCATACTCAGCTTCTGGCAGATCATCACCATATGGTAAATCATAACCTCCCATAGCCATACCGTACTGAGCCATTGGTTGCTCCATTTCTCCTGGTTGAGCAATAGGTTGACCTTGATTCATCTCTTCAGCTTGTTGAGCTTGTTGAGCATAATCAGGATCTTGTTCTTCAGTATTTTGTTGTTGTTCTACCTCTTGTAATTTACCATCAATTTGAGAAGCAAACTGTTTAATAGAAGGATCAACAAATGTATCTTCAGTGTATTGATTTTCTGCAGTCATTGGTTTAGCTACAGCTGGCATACCTTGAGGGAATCCTTTCTTACCTTCTTGTACTAAAGCTAGAGCAGCAAGTTTAGACTGATAATTTTTAATCATCAGCTCTGCAGTTTTTCTATCAATTGCATCTGAGTCTGAATCTTGAAGAATCTTTCTGTACTTCTCAATATCATATTGCTTAGCTAATTCAGCAGGAGTATAACTTTTCTTACCCTTACTACCTTTACCAAACATTTGTAAGAACTCAGGTTCTTTAATGTTCATACCTCTGAAGTCACTGTATATAAAAGTGTCATCAGGTAAGTTTAATGGAACACCACCGCCAGAGTGTCTAGGACCTTTGATAGTTTTGTGTTCTGGCATTCCATCACCATTGATGTCACCATATACAGTTTCTCCTCCTTCTGCTTCTAGATTAGCTTCTTCTCTAGGAACAGCCGTCATATACTTGCTGGCTTTTAGACTTGGTTTACCTATATAAGCATTGTAATCTGCACCACCCATAGCTGGTACATCATTAGCTAAAGAACCTTGTACTTGGTAACCTGTTCTAGCTTGCGGTACTTTTTTAATTCTTACTTTCATCTTATTAAGATTATAAATATTCTACTTCACCTCCGTTAGCAATAAACTCTGCTAATTCTTCTTCAGTCATATCAACTTCATCTCCCTCAGTATATCCACCATCTTGCATGTAGCCTCCAGATTGACCATATGCAAATCTACCCATAGTTTCTTGACCTGTTTCATTAGGTCTAAACATACCTGTTTGTTGACCATAAGCTACATAATCTCCTTTATCTTTATTAGTAGAAGCTCCATAAAGACTATCAGCATTAAAGTTATTTGCATACATTTCATTTTGCTGCTTAGCTTGATCTAAACCACGCATTGCTCCAGTGAATGCATCAAGACCCATATTTAATTTGTTATTAAAATTAACACCATTAAATTTTCTTCTTGTTTCTACATCTTGTGCAATTAAATCTTCTTCACCTGGAGTTCCAAAATCTAAAGAAGTAATTTTTTGATCTTTAATTTGATTAGGATCCATTTCAATAGTTTCAACTTTAGCATCTTTATTACCAGGTATATTTTGATTCATAAATGGAGCAGAAGCACCCATAAATGAATTAGAATTTTCTTGAGGTTTTAACATACCAACTAAGTTACCAGAAGTTGCTGTAGGGTCTGAAGCAGTGCTTAACATATTTGTAGGAGATTTAACAGCTCCTGCAATTTGATACTTATCCATAAACCCACCTTCTTTCATACCCAAACCTGAATCAATACGTTCTTGATTTTTTTGTTTCATTTGAAGTTCTTCAGGATTTGATACTACCATAGAATGATTAGGCATAAAATCTCTTAGTTTAGCAAATTGATTATATGCATTATCTCTAATCTTAGCAACATATGCTTCATCTGAGTTATCAGCTTTAGATGCATTAAGTTTAGCCATAGCTTGTTTTTGTTCTTCAGCAAGAGGACTCATCAATGACTTTTCCATATCAAGATCGGCAGCTTCCATCATTTCAATATCTTCTGGAGAAAGTCCTTCTGGTAATGCAGCTTCAGTAGTTCCATTACTCCACCATTCAGGATTATCCATACCTTGTTCTTGAGACCATTTTTCAGATCTTCTTACTCCAGCTTCTAATTCTTTTTGTTTTCTTCCTGCTTCAGCTTTTTCTCTTTTAGCAAAAAACTGTTCAGCCGGTGTTAAGTTTTCATCTTCATTTTCATTCTCTAACTTAGCCCATTTTCTTTCTTGTCTTTTTTGTCTTCTAGACAATTTTTCATATTGCTCATCAGGTATGTTATACTCACGTTTTTTTGAATCATCATCATAAACATCTCTTTGTGGTTTATGATTTGGTTGAGGTCCTCTTTTAAGTTCATCAATATAATCTTCACCAACTTTACCAATGTTACCACTTTTAGAATAGTAATCAGTATATTTTTTAGGTCTCCCTAATATACCTCTCTTATGTACAGTTCTTGCTACAGGAGTTAAACCTGTCAAAGGATCTCTATACAAAGCACCAGTCTTAGCGTTATATGGATTATTAGCTGTAGTATATTTTTCTCCTAACAAGAAGTCACCAGCTTTT